>Ga0209471_1000072_pt1 | contig 78981 bp, 87 predicted proteins | sample GraSoiAngelo_128_FD_185885 | JGI IMG/M metagenome (GOLD analysis project Ga0209471, IMG submission 185885) | Grasslands soil microbial communities from the Angelo Coastal Reserve, California, USA - 14_0927_12_20cm (SPAdes) (version 2) | ecosystem: Environmental > Terrestrial > Soil > Grasslands ...
TTGCCGTCCCTTTCAGCAGCTCGGCCGCGGCGCGGTGGATGGCGAGCTCACTCTCCAACTCCCGGATGCGCCGCCGAGCTGCAACGAGCTCTGCGCGTTCGGCTGAAGTGAGACCCGGCTCGATGCCGTGGTCGATGCGGTCCTGTCGCCGCCAGTCGTATACCGTCTGATCGCTGATGCCGAGATCGCGGGCAACGTCGGCCATACGTCGGCCCGACGCGATCAGGTCAAGCACGCGCCTCCGAAACTCCGCCGGGTAGCCCCTTCGTCCCATGCCGTCCTCCGAGTGGGACGGCAGCATGCCATTCCAGTAATCCGACTCCACGAAACCCGGGGCACACTACTCCCGCGTTTGTGACGACGCCCGCGATTAGTTCCGGACTTGGCGAACGTCAGAACCGGTGACAAGCTCAGCTCATGAGGAGGTAGCCACATGGCCGACGATAATGTCAGCGCGACCACGGTCATCAACGCCCCGGCGGCGGCCATCTTCGCAGTCCTCGCCGATCCAGCACAGCACGCCGCGATCGATGGCACCGGCTGGGTCCGCGAAACCCTCGACAGCAAGCCGTTGAGCGCCGCCGGGCAGATTTTCCGGATGTCCATGTACCACCCGAACCACCCAGACGGTAACTACCAGATGGCCAACCGGGTCCAGAAGTTCGACCCGCCGAGCACCATCTCTTGGGAGCCAGGCCAAGAAGCCGGCGACGGTACCCTGCGCTTCGGCGGCTGGACTTGGCGCTACGACCTCACGCCAGTTGGACCCTCGAACACCACAGTCACTCTCTCCTATGACTGGTCAGCAGTCCCGGACTCCCTCCGAGAGCACATCGGATTCCCGCCGTTCCCTCCGGAGCATCTGGGCAACTCGCTCGCCCACCTCGCCGAACTGGTTACCTCATGACCCGGCCGCACTTCCGCGACCCACAGCCTGACCCCTGGCCTTGACCCGCCGGAAGAGACACCGAGCACAGACCCCACGCCGGGTGGGTGCGACGCTATAGCGCACAAATCCTGCCCCGCGCGAGCCTTTCGCTCTGGTCGTTCGCGCTGCGCCGCGGTGTGGTTCGCCCTTAGCTGGCGGTTGCGCTTGTGTGCCGTCAGCGGCACCTGCGGGCGCGGCAACGATGCGGCCGTCCTCCAGGTGCAACACGCGATCGGCGAGCATCGCCCGGATCTCGGCGCGCATGGCCAGCCATACACCCTCTAGATTGGTGGCGACCACGCGGTCGACGGGCCACGAATCGTCAGCGTATGGACCTACCAGTCTCAGGCATGCCCAACAGCTCACGTGAACGAGAGGAGAGAACGCAAATGACCGAACACGCCACGGGAACGCGCGAGGAGTGGCTCGCGGCCAGGCTCGAGCTGCTTGCCGCCGAAAAGGAGCTGACCCGGCGCGGCGACGAGCTCGCCCGACAGCGACAGGCACTGCCGTGGGTGCGGGTCGACAAGGACTACCGCTTCGAAACGGACGAGGGAAAGGCCTCGCTCGCCGAACTCTTCCGCGGGCGCTCACAGCTGCTCGTCTACCACTTCATGTTCGGGCCCGACTACACTGCCGGCTGTCCCGCCTGCTCGGCGATCGCCGACGGCTTCAACGGCTTCGCTAGTCACCTGGCCAACCACGACGTGATGCTCTGGGCGGTGTCGCGCGCTCCGATCGAGAAGCTGCAGGGCTACAAGCAGCGGATGGGCTGGAGCTTCCCGTGGGCCTCCTCGTTCGGGAGTGACTTCAACTACGACTTCGACGTCTCCGTCACGGAGGAGCAGGAGCGTTCGGGCGGCTTCGAGTACAACTTCCGCGAGTCGCCCGCGTGGTCGCCGCCGGAGGACGTGCGCGGGCCGTTCGATGCGTGGGCCGCGACGACGGGCACGGACTGGGCGACCTACACGCGCGAGCGCCCGGGCATGAGTGGGTTCGCGCTCGAGGACGGCGTCGTCTACCACACCTACTCGGCCTATGCGCGCGGCCTGGACGGCCTCTGGGGCATGTACCAGTGGCTCGACCGGGCGCCGCGAGGGCGAAACGAGACCCGCGCACCCGACGACCCGCTCAACTGGTTCCGGCGCCACGACGAGTACAACCGGTAAGAGATCGGCGCTGCTGCGTCGAAAATCGAGATCCCAGGGGCGCGTCTGCCCCAGGCTGCGCTGGAGATGACCGGCTGCTGATACACGGCCGCCGGAGGTCTGCTGAGGTCAGGCCGAGCGCTGCCCCCTGCCTGAAGCGTAGCCAGACCGATGAGAACCGGCGGCTGGTACCGTCGGTACTGACATGGCTGCGAACGAACCGACCGCCAAGAACCTGGCCGACCTCTACAAACTCGCGCCGCTCGACTGGAACGACGTCCGCGGGACGTTGGAGACGAATCTCACCCAGGCGCCGGGGACCGGGGGGCCTGGCCACCACACCTTCTGGTTGTCAACGCTCGACGCGGACGGCCGCCCGCACATGACGGCCGTAGGCGCCTTCTGGGTCGACGGCCGTTACTACTTCTGCGGCGGGCCGCGGTCCCGGAAGATCCGCAACATCGAGCGTGACCCGCGCTGCGCGTTCGGCGTCGCCATCCACGGCTACGACGTCGCACTTGAGGGTCGAGCCGTGCGGGTGATCGATGAGACGCATCTTCAGCGACTCGCGAAGGTGTTCGCAGAGGGTGGATGGGCGCCGACAGTGGCCGACGGCGGCTTCACCCACGAGTTCAGCGCCCCAAGCGCCGGCCCGCCGCCCTGGTACGTCTACGAGTTCACCCCCGAAGACGCGTACGCCGTGATGAGCAAGGAACCCGGCGGTGCCACTCGCTGGACCTTCTGAAGACGGCGTGAACGGTCAGAACTCATCGCCTGGGTACCCATCGGTGCCCACTGTCGGGAGTTGTTGAGTTCGAGGCTGATTGCGTCCGGATGCGGACACACGAAGGGTGTCCCTATGCTTGAGGACATGACGATCCAGCGGATGGACAACGTCGCCGTCGTCGTCGACGACCTGGACGCGGCTGTCGCGTTCTTCACCGAGCTCGGCATGGAGCTTGAAGGCAAGGGGCAGGTCGAAGGCCTTTGGGCGGACCGCACCGTGGGACTCGACGGCGTCCGGAGCGACATCGCGATGATGCGGACCCCGGACGGCCACAGCAAGTTGGAGCTGACTAAGTACCATGCCCCCGCGGTGTCCGCTGCCGAGCCGGAGAATCCTCCGCCCAACACGCTGGGCTTGCATCGCGTCATGTTCGCCGTCGACGACATCGACGACACCGTCGCCCGCCTGCGCGCCCACGGCGCCGAACTCCTCGGCGAGGTGGCGCAGTACGAGAGCATCTTCCGGCTCTGCTACCTCCGCGGCCCCGCGGGCATCATCGTCGCCCTGGCCGAACAGATCGGCTGACGCGTTCGAAGCAGGTCACGACCCCGACGACAACCGCGAACATCGGCGACCTCGACGACAGCACGCCCCGACCCTGCGTCGGCACGACCGGCCCCGTGTCCTCGGCGTCGACAACGGACGTGATCATCTGGCTCGAGTGACCTGTAGGGCGGCACAGGTAGATCTGGATAGGCTGTCGCCGCGTCGGCTGGTATGTTTCGCCGGTGCTCGGCCTCTTCCGCCTTCTCCTCGGCGCACTCCGCGCGGGCTTCAGATCGCGCCAGGCGCCCGGATACATCGTTCCGATCGAGCTGGCACGCGCCGGCAAGTCGGGCGTTCCGCCATCGGAACTCGGTCCAAGACTCCGGGTCGTGCAGTGACCGCGTTTTGCCGCCCTACAACCCACGGCCGCGGTGGCTGGGAGTTCGCCCGGCTATCCTGATCTCAGGATGAACGCCGAACTCGTCAACGAAGTCCGCCTGCATGTGCTTCGGACGGCCATGGAGGCGTTGCCCGTTCCTTCCGCCCCTGAGAGTGCCGCCGTCCTCGGCGTAAGCGAGGAGCAAGCGATCGAGGCCTATCGCCAGCTAGCCGACGGTCACGTGTACGTACTGGAACCAGGCGACAACATCAGGCTGCGCATGGTCAATCCCTTCTCGGCCGTGCCAACTGCCTTCGAGGTGGAAGCCGGGGGAAAGAGCTACTACGGGAACTGCGTGTGGGATGCAGTTGGCATCATTTCCCTACTCGGAGGCAGCGGTCATGTGAAGACGATCTGCCCGGACTGCGGTGAGACCATGCTTCTCGTCGTGTCGCAGCACCAGCTGGTCCGTAAGGAAGGAGTGGTCCACTTCAGTGTCCCAGCAGCACACTGGTGGGACGACATCATTTACACGTGAAGCACGATGCTTCTCTTCCGGTCGGAAGATCATGTTGGGCGAAATGGACAACCGCTTGGGGCCTTCATGACGACGGACCAAGTCTGGCGTCTGGGCGACATCTGGTACCACGATCGCGCCGACCCTCGCTGGCGCCGCCGAACGGCGGATGAGGCTGAAGAAGTCTTCGCAGAGCTCGGACTCACCGGGAGCTTCTGGCGGTTGCGCTGAGAGCCGGCCGGCTCTTCGGCGCGCCGAGGCGTCTCGACCTTCACGTGAGCGCTACTCGAGATAGTCGGGGCGGGTCGTCACCCCTGACCCAGGTGAGCGTCTGGCATGCATGGTTCCAGATAGTGCGAGCGTTGCCACGGCCACTGACACCTCCGAGACGGGGAGAGCAGCGCCGGGGACGTCGACCGGCGCGCCACGCAGCGACACCTGCGGCTGGGCGCCGAACGGGTCGAGGCCTCCTCAGCTGCCGCGGAGGCCAGCCAGGGTGACCGTCGCCAGACGGCGGGCAGCAGCCTGCGACGACAGGGACCGCGCCGCTCCGAGCGCGGCGAGGCAGTACCGGGCGAGCTCGTCGGGCGGGACGTCCTGACGGACGTCGCCGTCTCGGGCGGCCTCAGCGATCAAAGTGCGCACGAGGTCATGGAGCCGCTGGTGGGCGTCGTGGAGATGACCTGCTCGATGGAGCACGTGGCGGAGGTCCCCTTCGTGGACGTGGTGGGAGAGATGTGCGTAGGCCTCGAGCACCGCCTCCAGACGCTGGCTGGCCCGTCCGGAGCGCTCGGCGATTTCGACGAGCCGCTCCAGATGGCGGGTGACCTGGCGCTCGTGCCAGGCGAGGAGGATGGACTCGACGTCGGGGAAGTACTTGTAGAGCGTCGCCCGACCGATGCCCACCTGCTCGGCGATCTCCGACATCGTGAGCGACAGCGGTCCCCGCTCCGCGGCCAGGGCGCCGGTCACGTCGAGGATGGTGTCGTGGACCTCGCGCCGGTGGGCGCCGATGGTCTGCTGCCACAACTTGGGCACGCGGACAGTGTACACTGCGTCGAAGTCCGACATAGCGTATTGACAAAGACGAAGTGTATCGATAGAGTCGGGGCCCTCCGACCACCCAGGAGGACCCGGCGTGGCTGATCCCCCTCGCTATCCCGACCCGAACGACCAGAGCGCCATCCCGTCCTCCGGTGGTCGAACGCGACGTGCCACCCGTCCCATCCTCGTCGCGCTCGTGCTCCTCGCGCTGCTGCTTCTGATGGTCGGGCTCCACCTGGCCGGCATCCGTCCCACCCACTGATGCGTCGAAGCATGCGTGCAGACGAGACGGCGGCCCGCTCTAGCGGGAACCCCGTCAGCCTCGACGGGCCTGCGCGCGATCCTGCGGTTGCCCGGACGACCTCGGCTGCCGACGTCGTCCACGTGGCGTCGCTCTCCAAGCGATATGGCGAGGTGGTCGCTGCGGACGACGTGAGCTTCGCGCTCCCGGCGGGCTCGGTGACCGGCCTCCTCGGACCCAACGGCGCAGGGAAGACGACGGTCCTCAGAGTGTTGCTCGGCCTGGCAGAGCCGCACAAAGGGGAGGCTCTCATCCTTGGGCGTCGGTACCGCGACCTCGACCGGCCGATGCATGTCGTCGGTGCTGTTCTGGAGTCGGGAGACTTCGACCCGGGCCGCAACGGACGCGATCACCTGCGTGTCCTCGCGTTCGCAGCCGATGTCCCACAGCGACGTGTCGACGAGGCGCTCGCTGTCGTCGGGCTTGCAAGGGCAGCGAAGCGCGCAGTGCGCACCTACTCACTCGGCATGCGCCAGCGTCTGACTCTTGCCGCGGCCTTGCTCGGCAGTCCGCAGCTGCTCGTCCTCGATGAGCCCGCCAACGGCCTCGATGCGAAGGGTGTGCACTGGCTCCGGACCTTCCTGCGCGGCTTCGCCGCCGACGGCGGCACGGTTCTCGTTTCGAGCCATGTGCTCGCCGAGATCGCCCAGACCGTCGATCACGTCGTCATCGTCGACCGCGGACACGTCGTCGCGCGGTCGTCCCTCGCCGAGCTCGTTGCCGATGGGAAGACGCTCGAGGAGGTGTACCTGGCGCTGACGAGCGAGGACGCCGCGTGACCGGCGTCCTCCGTGCGGAACTGCTCAAGTTGAGGACCACGCGGACGGCCGTCTGGCTCTTCGCCGGCCTGCTCGCTCTCGTATGCTTTGTCGTCCTCCTGCACGGGTTCAACCTCTCGCCGAGCCGCGCGGACCACAGCGGCCAGATGCGGATCTTCGGATGGGGCGAACTCGGGGCACTGTTCGCCGCCCTGCTGGGCGCCGTGTCGATCACGGGCGAGCTGCGCAACGGGCTGGTCCGGCCCACGTTCCTCGCCACGCCTCGCCGTCAGCAGGTGCTCGCCGCCAAGCTCCTCTCCGCTATGCTCGCCGGCCTCGCCTTCGGTGCGGCCGCTGAGGTGCTGGCCATCGGCCTCGGGAGCGCTACGCTGAGCGCTCGTGGCATCCCCATCCGACTCGAGGGAGAAGACTACGCGCAGCTGATCCTCGGCGGTGTTGTTGCCGCAGCACTCTGGGCACCCGTGGGGCTCGGCGTCGGGGCCTCTCTCCGCAACCAGGTGCCGACGCTCATCGGTCTGTGCGCGTGGCTGCTCTTCGTCGAAAACCTGCTCATCGGCGAGCTCCCGGCCGTCGCACGCTACCTCCCCGGCGCCGCGGCGGCCGCCATCGGTGGCGCGACCATCACTGGTGAGGTCCCCACCGATCCTCCGTTGCTGCCGCCGATCCTCGGCGCCCTTCTCCTCGCCGGCTATGCGGCCGTCGCGATGATCATCGGCATTGCGGCGACCGAGCGGCGCGACGTCCCTTGAATCACGCTATCCGCCGCAGTCCACTTCGATGAGCCACGCGGACGCGCACGGCAGGGACGGAGGGGCGCACGTCGGCCACGGCCACGGCCAACATTCCATGGCGGGCGGCCTGATGCATGCCCTCTTCTTCGGCGGCCGCAGACGTCGCGGCTACACGCGGCTGGTCATTGCGAGCGGCATCCATCCGGGCGACCGCCTTCTCGACGTCGGCTGCGGCACGGGATATCTGACTCGACTCGTCGCAGACGCTGCCGCTCCCGACGGGACTGCTCTTGGGATCGATCCGTCCCTGCAGGCCCTCGAGCGCGCACGGCGCAGCCGCCGACCGACGAACTGTTCGTTCGCGGTCGGCACGGCCGAGGCGCTCGATGCGACCGAAGGCGCCTTCGACGTCGTGGTCAGCAGCTTGGCCATTCACCACATTCCGGAAGGGGCGCGCTCGACGGCGTTCGCGGAGATGTTCCGCGTTCTCCGCCCGGGCGGGCGCCTGCTCGTCGCCGATTTCCGACCGCCGCGGAGCCGTGTCGTTCGTTGGCTGATCCGGTCTTTCGTAAGCGGGGCGATGCTCACCAATCCGGTCGACCTGCTCGAGCCGCTGGTGCGCGGTGCCGGGTTCGAAGACGTCAGCCACGGTCATGTCCGCCCGTGGTTTCGCTACGTCCTCGGTGCAAAGCCCCGCGCGGCTGAACCGATCGATCGGCGAGCTCATCGGCCGAGCGCCGAGTGACTTCGAATACGGCCGATGGCCCCTCGGTCGTTCGCGTCATACCTGGCGTCAACACACTGCTGAGCGCGGCCGGTTGCGGCCGAGCGATGTCCTTAGCTCAGTTCTGAGGCGCTCGCTGGCAATCGCTGGTGCGGTGAGAGCTAGGGAGGTAGGATTCGAAACCTACGGTCGGCTGATCCAGAGTTAGACGCCGAGGGAACCAGCCCTTAACGCGCTGCCGAAGTACGTGGCGTCCACGACGCTGACCGAGCCGCTCGCCGCGTTCGTTATGCTGAGCCGTCTTCGGTACTGAGCGATTTGCCGACGGTTGCCACCGGTTGCGCCCGCTTGGCTTCATAACTGCTCCATGCGGATGCGCGTCGCGCCTGTGGTTAGGCCGCTGCGAGCCGCAGGTTGGCGCGCGCGGCGTCGAGTGCGATTCGCAGCTGCTGCGGCTCGCGCCGTACCTGGGTTAGTAGGAGGCCGCCCTGGATGCTGGCCATGGTTGCAGTTGCGAGCGCGGCGGGGTCGGCGTCTCTGCGGAGCTTGCCGCGGGTCTTCATGCGGGTGAGGCCGCCGCGGATGTGCGCTTCCCAACGGTCAAGGCCGGCGGCGATCGCTGCTCGAGCGTCTGGGTCGCTCTCGGCGAGTTGGCCCGCGAGGGAGCCGATTGGGCAGCCGCCGCGCCCTTGCTGCTCGATCTGATGCCGGACCATGAAGTCGAACCAGCGGTCGATGCCGGCCCATGAGTCGACGTGGTCGAGGAGCTCGCCCTGCCTGCCGAGAACGGCGTTGGTAGTGACGTCGATGACGGCGCGGACGAGGTCGTCGCGGTCTTCGAAGTAGTGGTAGAGCTGGCTGCGGCTGGCGCCAGTGCGCCGTTCCTATTGACCGCCGCGATCGTGCCGAAGATGGTCGGCCGCGGCAGCGGCACGATCATCAACGTCACCACCATGGTCGCCGAGTTCGGCATGGCCGGACTCTCCGCCTACGGCGCCTCCAAGGCAGCGGTTGCGCTGCTGACCAAGGCGTGGGCGGCGGAGTACGGCCCGAAGGGCGTCCGCGTCAACGCGGTCTCGCCCGGCCCGACGAACACCCCAGGCACCGAAGGGCAGGGCGAAGGCTTCGCCGCCATCGTGTCGACCATCCCCCTCGGCCGCGCCGCCGCCCCGGAGGAGATCGCCGAGACGATCGTCTTCCTCGCCTCCGACAAGGCGAGCTACCTGAACGGAGCGGTCGTTCCCGTGGACGGCGGCCGGCTCGCGGTCTGACCCCAGCGGTTTTCGGGGCGGAGCGTCCTGGTGGACGCCGCCGCCCCGGATCCGCGTTTACGAGTCGCGTCCGCTCTGCTCCATACTCCACCCCTGCGGCGAACCGCCGTGGTACTTGTACGGGAGACCCCAGTGTCCCGCGGGTGCGCCGCTCCGATCTGGTCAGCGGTCAACTTGCTGCACTCGACCGGGCCAATCCTCAGAGCCTGACGCCGGACGGGCTGGGGCGGACCAAGACTCAGCCGCGCAGAGCCCTCGGCCGGGTCGCGGACCGGTCCTCAGGCGGGAACTATCTGACCGCTCGGTTGAGGGCAATTCTGAGAGCAAAAGGGGTGTTGGCCGGTAGAGGGACGTGGACTCTCCAGCCTCCGGTCGAGTTCAGAATGGGGCTCGGTAGAACCGGGTAGAGGTGCCTGGAGCCCGCTCAGTCGGGCTCATTATCCTGTGGTCGCAGGTTCGAATCCTGCCCCGCCCAGCGATTTTTGTATTCGAATCCGTCGCAGTCGCGACGGTTTCCGCCACTGACCGGCCGGATGGGAGCAGATCTTGAGAGCAGATCTCGAGGACCGAGACGTGGGGATTGCGTCTTCGGGCCCCGATCTCGGCCCAAGACAGACCGGCGGGGCTATTCCGCTTTAGGTCGGCGAGCACGTGACTTCTCGGCCCGGGACAGAAGCGATGCGCTGGCGTTCTGGTAGGCGATGTCGATGCGGTCCCGGTCACCGGTGGCCAGCAGATCGAGGAGCAGACCTCGCAACACCGCCAGTCCCTCGGTCGCTCCGGCCCGGGCGTCCTTCTCTGACTGCCCGGAGGCCCGCAGGAGGTCCCTGATGGCGTCGATCCAGTCCATCACCGCGCGTTCCAAGAAGTCGGGAAAGCGGTCCGGATCCCACAGCGCCAGTCCGTAGACCTCGAAGAAGAGCCGCATGAACGGCTCCGCCTCGGGGCTGGACATGAACCCCCACATGACGTCGAGGATCGCCTCGGGCGGCGAATCAGGCGACGCCGACAGGAACTCGCCGAGCAGGGCGAGCTGGCGCTGTCTGGCCTCGGCCAGCGTGTCGGCGATCAGCCGGTCCTTGGAGCCGAAGTGGTGCACCAGCATGCGGGCGCTGGTGCCGAGCTCCTCGGCCAGCGGCCTGAGGGAGAGCTCGCCGAGGCCATGCTCCAGCACGTAGTCGGTGGCGCCCGCCAGGAGCTCCGCCCGCCGCGCCGTGTCTTGAGGTCGCCCCACTGCCCCCTCCTTGACAGAGTTGGCGTAATCGTATTACATTAACCGCTGTAACGCTCGTTACATCAATATTGGTGGGTGGTGGAGGTGCCGGTCATGTCGATCCTGTCGCGAGCTGTCGCCGTCATGGTCTTGGGGCTGGTCGGCGCTGGTGTGCCAGCAGCCCAGGCGGGAACAAGCGGGCCCAGTGCCAACGCCTGCACCTTGAGTGCGCACGTCACGTTGTCACCCGGCATCTCCATGACGCCGACCGTCGGGACCATCGCCACCCACGCCCCTGGGACAATGACATGCACGGGGGTCGTGAACGGAGCCACCGTGACCGGTCCCGGTCCTGTCGTCATCAAGGGCACCTACGGCACGGGCGCCACGCTCGCTCTCCAAGGCGGCGACACCTGCGTGCAGGGCTCGGGCAGCGCGATCGTAACGGCCTCGATCCCGACCACCGCCGGCACCCAGAAGATCACGTTGTACGTGGAGACCCTGGCGCTCGGCAACGCCGGCGCGGCGGCGGGGATCTCTCCAGACGGCACGCGCAACGGGGCGCTGTTCCAGTTCAGCCCTGACCGGGGCGAGGACTGTACGACCGTGCCGGTGACCGGCATCGCCGTGAGCTCCCAGGCCCTGAACATCAGGTCCGCCGGCTAACGATGTGCCAGCGGAGGTCGTTTCACAAGAACCAGCTCTCCATACTCAATCCCAACGGAACCGAAGAGCTTTGGTTCCCGAACCCGGAGCAGAACGCCCAGCGCGACATCCCGTGAACGGCCCCTTCGCCATCGTCTTCGACGGGCGCGGGTCCGTGCTCGTGACAACACCGGCGACCCGACCTTGGGGAACGGACCTGGCGGCAGCGATCCACCGGGCGGACCACCCACGTCCAAGACGTGGGTGGTCTTCGACGTGTTCGTGGACGACACCGCCAGCCCGCTGGTACGACCGAGCATCCCCTGAGCCGGTGCCTACTCGCACGGTCATCACGCGGGTGCCGCGGACGGCGAAGGTGCCACCGGGGAGAGGTAGCTGACCCCACTGGTTCAGAGCCTACCGGATGCACGGGCTTTCCACATCAGCAGGTCCCGAAGCGCACCCCGTCCGAGAGATATGGCAGCCCGGGAGCGAGTACTGCTCGACCATCTCTCGCCGACACTTCCAGAAACAGGTCTCGCGCCACAAACTGCTCGTGTCTGATGAGATCGAGGGGGTCGTACACCACTGCAAGCGGCACGCGGAGTGAGCGGGCAGCCGCATCGGCCTCGCCTCGCGTGCGTGCGGCAAACCATGGCGCCAGCTCAACGTACAGAGCGTCGGAGTTCTCCTGGCGATGCGCGAAGGTCTTCATGCGCGTGTCGTTCAGCAGATCGACGCGGTCGACCATGGCGCAGAGAGCCTCCCACATGTCCTCGGTTCTAGGAAAGATCCCTACCCAACCATCACGGCACGGGAAGGTCAGTGTTGGCCAAGGTCGCCGGCTTCGGGGAGGAGGATCCCCCCCGAAGGAGAGGACAACCGTGTCATATGCGCTCATGAGCAGCGTTGACTCGAGCAGGGAGACGTCCGCATTGCGGCTGCGTGGTCTGGGACGGTCGTGTGCAGAGCGGAGCTCATCGATCAGGAGGCTGACGGCGGAGAAGGATGCCAGTGTGCCGCAGACGGCCGATGGATAGCCGCGACCCGGTTCCAACGGCTCGCGGCCAGGCTCGCCAACCCGCCAGCTCAACGAGCTGAGCGCGCAGCATGTCAGGTCATCGAGGCGCCAGCCCTGAACCCGTGTCCGTACGGTGACGAGGACGGGTGCATCGATCGGTGGATGCAGGCCGTCCTCAAGGAGGTCGGCATCGGCCAGGATGACGTGCGCACGATCGGGGACACCTATCCGCATCCCAGTACAGTGGACGGTGAGAGCTCCCTGGGTACGGTCTGCGTCCTTCTCGATCGTGAGATCGTCGCGCCATACCTGCGCGCCGAGCGAGGCGAGCTGCCACGCGGCGATGGAGGCCGCCTCGCTGCGCGCGTGAAGCAGGACCCGGACACCAACCAGCGGCCTGTCGCCTGGAGAGATCTCCTCCAGCCACGGCGCATCCAGCGGCCCGTCCGGTAGCGGCTCGTGGTGCGGAACGACCCAGTCGCCCAGGACCTCATCGGTGTGCTCGCCGATCCTGGGGGCCGGAAGCCGAACCGGAAGCCGGTGCCCGTCGACTCGCGGAATCGGCGCGCAGTATTCCCGCAAGCCGTTGGGGATGCGATCCACCAGTACGAAGGCGCCAGCGTCTCGAAGCCGGGGCTCGCGGACCGCTTCACGCACGGATCGCAGAGGTGCGGCGGTGGCACCGGCACGCTGGAGCATGTCCGCGGCTTCGTCGGCGGTGCGTTCCACCGTCCAACCTTGCACGAGCTCGTCGAGGGCAGACTCGTTCTTCTTGCGCAGGCTGGCCGTTCTGAAGCGTTGGTCCACCGTCCACTCTGGATGACCGCATGCCTTCGCCAGGCACGCAAACGACGCATCGTCACGCACAGCAATCGCAACCCAGCGGTCATCGCCGGCGCACCGGTAGCAGCGATGGGGTGCGTGCCATGGATCGGCATTGCCGTCCCTTACGAACGGGGGTTGACCCAGTTGCCGGTCGACTATATAGGCCCCGGTGACCGCGGCTCCCACCTCCATCTGCGCGACATCGAGGTCGGCCGCATGCCCAGAGCGCATGCGACCGAACAGCGCGGCGGCAACAGCTAGCGCGCCATAGCAACCGGCGATGCCGTCGAAGGCGCTGGCGAGACCGACCGGACCGGTGTCCTCATAACCGGAGAGGGCCAGGGCACCACTCATTTGCTCGACGATGGGCCCATACGTGACGACGTCGCGCAAGGGGCCGGTCCGGCCGAACCCCGGCATCGAGCAGGTCACGAGGCGTCGATTCGCCGTGCGCAGGGCAGGATATCCGAGCTCCAGCCGCTCCAGCACTCCCACCGAGAAGTTGTCGATGACAGCATCGGCGGCCAGTGCCAGCGTGCGGCACGCCTCGTTCCCCTGAGCGGTGCGCAGATCGAGGGCGACACCGCGCTTGTTGCGGTTCAGCCCGCAATAGAGCGGTGACCATTCGAGGATTTCGTCGCCAAGATACTGTCCAGGGTCTGCGGCGCCGAACATGGTGCGCAGGGGGTCGGGCCGGGTCGGCCCCTCGACCTTGGCCACGTCGGCGCCGAGATCGCCGAGCAGGGTCGCGGCCTGGGGCCCGGCCCACACCGTGCCAAGATCGAGGACACGCACCCCGCGCAGAGGCAGACGCTCCGCTTCGCGGGCCTGTCGGCGACGCGGCCGCCGACCCGCTGTCACGCTCCCCGCCTGCGCTCCGACTTGACGTCGGTCAAGCCGAGCCGCTCTTGGAAGTCGGGATCCCTTCCGCTGATCAACCCTGCGGCGGCAAGCGCCTCCAGTGGCACCACGTGCTGATCGACCGAGCCGAGCCGGGCGGGGTTGGGCCATCGACCGACGATGCCGTCCCCCTCCAGCGCTCGGAGTTCGGTCGCACCGACCCCGAGCTCACCAAGGACCTCGTCATTGTCTTCGCCAAGCAGCGGGGAAGCGCGACGGATGCGTCCCGGCGTGCCGTGCAACCTGATCGTCATTCCCGGGTAGGGCCTGGTTCCCAGATCCCCGGCATTCGGGTGGTGGGTGGCCAGCTCGAAGAATCCTCGTTGCCGCAGATGTCGATCGAAGAGCAGGTCGCGAACCGTCATCGCCATCGAGGCCGCAATTCCGCCACTCCGAAGCGCCTCAACTGTCTCCTCGGCGCTGCGCACCATCGTCCACGCGGAGATCAGTGCATCCAGCTCATCGTGATGGTCGCGACGAGCCTGGGCGTCGCGGTACCGATCCGCGGCTGCGAGATCCTCCCGTCCCATGAGCCGGCAGAGGGCAGTGAACCGAGCGTCGTCGGGTACGGTGAGGCCCACCCAGCGATCCTCACCGGCGCACCGATAGACGCCTTGGGGAGCCATGGCAGGATCCCGGTTGCCGATTCGCGATGGGGGGATGGTGCCGGACGCGGCCGCAGTGAGCGCTTCCCCGATGAAGGTGGCACCGACTTCGTACATCGACAGGTCGATCCATTCGCCCTCCCCTTGGAGACGGCGGCGCCGCAGTGCGGCGAGCACCAGGGCTGCCCCAACGGTTGCGGCTGGCATGTCCGCGTAGGCGATCCCGGTTCGCAGCGGCGGACCATCCGGATACCCCACAAAGTTACAGATGCCGGCGGTGGGCTCGACGGTGAAGCCCCACGCCGTGTAGTGGTGCCAGGGCCCGCTGTGCCCGTAGCCTGTGACCGAGATCATGATGAGGTCAGGACGTACCTCTCTCAGAGCCGGGTAGTCGAGCCCGAGCTGGGATGCGACACGGGGCGTGTAGTTCTCACAGAGGACGTCGGCGGTACTCACCAGGCGCTTGAAGAGATCGAGGCCCCGTGGGTCGCGCAGATCGAGGGTGACGTCGCGCTTGTTGCGGTTCGGCTCGTTGAAGACACCGCCGCGGTTCCAGAATTGCTCGCCGGGAACGCCGTCAGGGAACGGCCAGACGCGCACCACATCGGGTCGGTGACAGGACTCCACCTTGATGACATCGGCTCCCATGTCGGCCAGCAGCCTGCCCAGATAGGGAACTGCATACGCCTCTCCCCACTCCACGACGCGCACCCCTTCCAGTGCGCCCCCAGGCGCGGGTAGACGGTGCGCAGGATCGTCACGTGGCGCAGGAGCGATGAACGCCGGCAGGGGAGAGGTGTCGACATCCACCGCAGACTCAGAGGTGGTGCCGTTCGATCCCGCTCCAGGTGCCGCGTCGATCCGCAGAGCATCGCCATCCAGGCTCATCTCGTCCATCAGTTCGACGGTGTGCTCACCAAGGCGAGGGGGATCGCGAATCACCAGAGAATCCATCCACTCGCCGCGGTGCAGCGGTCCACACATGCGCATCGGGCCCGCCGCCGGATGCTCAACACTGCGCCAGAACCCTCGGGCAGCCAGGTGCGGACAGGCGAGAAGCTCCTCTGGGGTCTGCACAACCCCGAACGTCAGCCGCCATTCCTGAGCGTCGTGGAACCATTCGTACTTGGTCCGCTGTCGCAGCCGAGCGCTGATGATGCGCTCCAGCTCCTCGGCATGCTCGACTCTCCCGACCCGGGTCGCGAAACGCTCATCCAGAAGTCCGGGCAGTCCGAGGAAGCCGGCAAACAGCTCCCAGTCGACGTTCGCACCGGGGACAAACATCGGCGCGATCCACCCGTCGGCGCAGGGCATGAGGGAGTACTGCAGGCTGCCGCTGTGGCGCGGTTGCCGGCGGGCGATGCAGCCCATATAGGTGTAGTAGCTGAACTTGCCCTGGAGAATGCTGGCCACGACCTCCTGAATCGACACTTCGACGAGCTGCCCCCGCCCACTGGTCTCGGCGCACCACAGGGCGGCCAGCGCTCCGGCGGCGGCGTGGGCCCCGCCAAGGTACTGGCACTGGTTGAGAGCGGCCTTGGTGGGCGGGTCATCGTGGCGACCGGTGATGTAGGCCAGTCCCCCCGCACAGCAGAGTGCGAGCTCGCTCGCGGGTGCGTCGCGGAGCGGCCCGCTCAGGCCGAAGCTGGTCACCGCCACCCGCACCAGCTTGGGGCGACCGCCGCCCAGCCATGAATCGTCAACACCCAGTCGCTCCGCGCTGGTCGGACGCAGGCCCGAGACGACAACAGCGCTCCGGTCCAGCAGTTGCGCGAGCGCTCGGCGGCCACCCGGCGACCTGAGGTCGAGCTCGATCGACCGCTTGCCCGCGTTGAGGCTGACAAAGAGCGCGCTGGCGTCTCGGTCGGGTGCACCGCCGCAGAAGGGCCCCACTCGGCGCGACGGGTCCCCGACGCCCGGTCGCTCGACCTTGACCACGTCCGCCCCCAGGTCGGTGAGCAACCGGGTGCAAAACGGCGCAGCCACCCCGCCGCCGATCTCGACGACGCGCACGCCGTGCAGCGGCGGGATGGTGCTCGGCGCCGGCACGGGAGCTCAGCGGCCCGAGAAGTTGGGTGGACGCTTCTCCCGGAGCGCCCGCAGACCCTCGCGGAAGTCCTCGCTCTCCATGCAGATCGCCTGGGCATCGGCTTCCGCGTTGATCGCGGCGGCGAGGTCGCTCCCCAGACCCTGAGACACCAGGGTCTTGATCATTCCGATCGCCATGGTGGGGCCGGCGGCGAGCGATGTGGCGAGCTCCAACGCCTCGTCGATCAGGGTCACATCGTCGCACACACGGCTGACGAAACCGAGGCGGTGCGCGGTCTCGGCATCCAAGGGCTCCCCGCGGAAGAGCAGCTCGCGGGCCCGCCACGGACCGACGAGCCTTGGCAGGAACCAACTCGACCCGGTGTCGGGAGCAAGACCTCGCGTGACGAAGACCTGGGCGAAGCGTGCGCTCCGGGCGGCGAGGATGAGGTCGCAGGCGAGCGCCATGCTGAAGCCCCCGCCATAGGCAATCCCGTTGACCGCGGCGACGACCGGCTTCTCGATGGTGGCCAGCGCGAGGATCACCGGACCGGTGTGCTCGCGGATCTTGCGCCGCACCTCGTTCGGCGATCGTCTGCCGACCTGGGCGGCCATCATCTTGACATCGCCCCCAGCGCAGAATGCACGACCCGCTCCGGTGACGAGTAGCGCTCGCACATCGGGGTCCGCCGCGGCGTCGGCCAGGATCGCCCGGAGGCTCTTGGTCATGTCTGGATTCATGGCGTTGAGCGCCTCGGGCCGGTTGAGTGTGACCATCAGCACACCCCCGCGGAGCTCGGTGACAACCGCCGGTGCCTTGGCACCCGGCTCCCGTATACGCGTATCGCCGCGGTGCGCGTTCATGGCATGGGTGTCTCGCAGAGAGCGTCGAGGGTGCGCTCGCACTCATCGATCATCTCGTGCAACACGTCGCGGGCAGCTCGCACGTGGTGCAGCGAGCCGACGACCTGGCCCACTGGCGTTCCCATCAGGGCGACGACACGGTGCTCAGCGATCGCCTTGACGGCGTCATACACGAGAAGCTCCTGCAGTGGCATGGGGAGGGGACGTGGCGCATCGGGCTCTTCCCAGGCCTCGACCCACGGCGTGCGCAGCTGGCGCACCGGTTTTCCTGTCGAGCATCGAGACCGTACCGCGTCGCGGGCGCGGGCGGCCAGCAGCTTCTCCCTCACCACGGGGTCGACGTCGCTCTCCTCGGTCACCAGCCACATGGACCCGGTCCAGACGCCCGCGGCTCCGAGCGCCAGCGCCGCCGCCATCTGCCGCCCGCATGCGATGCCGCCCGCCGCGAGGACCGGCACCGGGACGACCGCGTCCACGACCTCGGGCACCAGTACCAGCGTCGCCAGCTCACCGGTGTGCCCACCTGCCTCCGTGCCCTGTGCCACGACAAGGTCGGCACCCGCCTCCACATGGGCACGAGCCTGTTCGGCGCTGCCGCAGAGACCGCCAACCAGCCTGCCGCTGCTGTGGGCGCGCCGGGCCACGTCCTGCGGGAGCGGCCCCAGGGCTGACACCAGGAGGCGAGCGGGATGGGCGAGGGCGACCTCCACCTGACGCCTCGCCCGGGCATGGGTGCCGGTCAGGTGCTCGCGCCCCCGACGGTCCTCGGAGAGCGGCGGGATGGCAAAGCGCTCTCGCAGCCGCGCGACGAAGGCGCGATTCTCCGGCGGGAGTGCGGCCCGCAGCGCCGCCTTGTCGTCCGTGTCACCGCCAACGTGTGACGCCGCCATGACCACGTCGACACCGTAGGGACGTCCGCCGACTTGGGAGTCGATCCAGCCGAGATGCTCGTCGAGCTCGTCAGGATCGAATCGAGCAGCCCCGAACATGCCCAGGCCTCCGGCGAGGCTCACCGCGGCGACCACAGCCCGCGAATGGCTGAAGGCCACCACCGGGATGTCGACGCCGAGCAACTCGCGGACGGGGGCGGTCATACGCTGAGCACGCTTCATGTCACGGGCTGCTCGCTGCGGGAGCGGTGGCGGGTCGCGCCACCCCGCCCTCCGAGTAGAGACGCTCGCGCGCCTCCGGTCCGAAGCCCAGCTCATCGAGCAGGCTACCGCAGTCGAAGTTCCAGGGCATCTGTCCACGTCGGATGTCAGCGGGAGTGTCGGAGAAGCGTGGCAGCGCACGCACATGCGGTGCACGGGAGCCGTCGCCCTCGACTTCGACGAATGTTCCGCGAGCACGGAGGTGCTGATCGGCGAGCAGCTCGTCCATCGTTGGTACTACACAGACGCAGCTGTCGCGCTCACCGAATAGGGCCATCCACTCCGCCGCGGTGCGGGTGGCGAGCTGGGCACCCATGACGTGGCCCATGGCCGGCCAGCTCGCGGTGTCGAATTGCTTCGCCAACCACTCGGGGTGCCCGAGCACGCTGCAGACGGCCGCGTAGAACCAGGGCTCCACCGCTGCGATCGCAAGGTGACGCGCATCGGCAGTCGCGTAGCTGCGATACCAGGGGGCCTCGCCGCGTAGCAGAGTCCACGACCGGCTGTCGTCGCCGAGCAGTCGTAGGAGCAGGGGGGCCATGAGTGCCACCACGCCCTCGTGGAGCGAGACGTCGATGCTCTGGCCCTCTCCGCTCCGTTCTCGTGCAAGCAGCGCGGCGAGGACGCCGATGGCCGCCTGCATGCCCCCTGCAGCCAGGTCGGCGAGGACTGTTGGGGGGAGCACCGGCTCCCCGTCATGACCGCGGTTGCCGTCCAGGAGGCCGCCCATGGCCAGGTAGTTGAGGTCGTGGCCTGCCCGGTCGCGATACGGGCCGTCTTGGCCGAAGCCGGTGATGGAGCAGATGACCAGACGCCGGTGCGCGCTGCGCAGAGATGCGACGTCGATGCCCAAACGCGGGGCCACCCCGGGCCGAAAGCCCTCGAGGAGAACGTCGGCACGGTCGAGAAGACGATCCAGGACCTCGCGACCGCCGGGATTCTTGAGGTCGAGCGCGATGCGACGGGCATTGCGTCGCATCCAGGATCCCTGGGACCCCAACGGCGCCCCAGGGCCAATCATCGCCTTGGTCCGCGCATGAGCAGCAGCCGGTGCGCGGTAGTCATCGACGACGACCACCTCGCAGCCCAGATCGCCGAGCAGCATGGAACAGTACGGCCCCGGCCCGTAGCGCGTGAGGTCGACGACGAGCGAGCCGGCGAGCGGTCCGCTCACGACCAGGTCCTACCGGGCCCCAGCCGAGGGCAACTCGACCGTGGCGTTGGCGGGGCACGCCACACCGTCGTCGTTGCCGATGGCGATGTCGATGTCGACGAGATGGCGGCCATCGTCATCGACCCAGCGGCGTGTGACCTTGCCCTCACCGAACATGGTGTCGCCGGCGTAGATGGACCGTTGCATGGTCATCTTGCGTCGGACGATCCAGGTTTCCGGCCCAGCCCAATCGGTGATGACGCGGTCGATGAATCCCTGGAAGAACATGGTGTTGATGTAGATGGTCTTCTGCCCCTGCTGGTTCGCATACTCCACGTTGTGGTGACCGGGGAAGTAGTCCCACGTGGCGGCGGCATCCATGATGACCCGCTTGAGTGTCACGTCGCTGGTGATACGCGGCACTTCCTCGCCCTCAGTCACGTCCTCCCACTCTCGCTGCAGCATGCCCGGGTAGCTTGGCCGCATCTCAGGCCTCCTTGCCGGCAGCGCCGTCCGAACTGGGCTGGTTCTTGGTGAAGCGGAACAGCTGGTTGGTGTTGCGGGCCACCACCTCGCCTCGCTGGTTCCGATAGGTAGCGACGGTGGTCACGAAGTGACCGGTGCCGAGCCGAGTAGTCTTCTCCGGCGAGATCGCCGCGATCTCATCCACCACGTTGAGCTGGTCCCCGATGCGCATTGGGCGCAGGAACTCGGCCTCGGTGCTCACGTTGATCAGCGTGTCGCCAGGAAGGGGGATGGAGTCGGCCAGCGACGCGGCGGGTGTGATGCCTCCGGGCTTCCACTGGATCCGCGACATCCAGACCTGCAGCATTCCCGGAGGGGCGATGATCGAGCCCCAGCGCTCGCGGGCGAAATCACCGTCCCAGTACGATGGGTTGGCGTCCTCCACGAGCGCGCAGTAGTACTTGATCATCGGCCAGTTGATCTCGGACTCCGAGAAGCGGACCTCGCTCTTGGCGCCGATCATCTTCAAGCCGTCCTCGTAGGTCCCCATCGTGAAGTGGGGAGCTCCTTGGTGGGCGGTCGCTATGGTGGCCAAGGTTTCTGCCTCCTTCTCCGGTGCGATCAGTCGAGCACGAAAACCGGCAACGACTGTTTGGGGTGGTCCTCCCACTCGACGTGCACTGGAGCGCCGAGTGCGATCTCGCCGCCGTCGTGGCCGCGCACCTGCGCGGCGACGCGAGGTCCCTCCTCCATCTCGGCGAGCGCGACCGTGTAGGGCACTGGAAACGCCGGATGGGTTTGGCGCCGGACTACCGTGTAACTGTAGACGTGCCCCCTGCCGCTGGAAGCGATCCATTCGTGATCGAAGGAATGGCAGTTGGGACACAGCGGAGTAACTCGATACCGGACACTGCCGCATCCTGTGCAGCGCTGGAAACGCAGCTCATGCTTGTCCTGGGCCTCCCAGAAGGGGGTGGTGTCCCGGTCGCGCTGCGGGAATGGACGGGGCGCAGGCTCGTCGCTCATCACCGTGCCTCCAGGGAGAGGATCAATGAGCTGGTCGGCACCCCTCCGGCACTCGAGACCAGCGCGGTCTTGGGGCTGCCTGCGACCTGGTTGGCAGCGTTGCCGCGAAGCTGCGAGACCGCCTCGTGGATGTGATTGAAGCCGTGGATGTAACCCTCGCCGAGGTGACCGCCGTGGGGATTGAGGGGGACTCTCCCGTCGAGCTCGAAATACCCCTCGCGGTACCGGCTGGGTGCCTGCCCGCGGGCAGCGAACCCGTAGGATTCGATGGTCATCAGCACCATCGGGGTGAAGTGGTCGTACACGAGCAGGACGTCGATGTCCTCGGGATTCATGCCGGCAATGCGGTAGAGCTCACGCGCCGCGGAGTCGGTCTCCTCGAGGTGAGCGATGCTGTCACGCTGCCACGCTGTCATCACCTCCGGCCGGCTGCCGGTGCCTTGCGTGGCCGCCGTGACGTAGGCAGGGGTGCTCTTGCATGTCTTGGCTCGTGCGGCCGAGGTGACGATCGCGGCACAGGCGCCGTCGGTATCGAGACAGCAGTCCAGCAGGCGCAGCGGCTCGGCGATCCACTCCGCCTTGCGATGGTCCTCGATGGTGATGGGACGCTGGTACATCATGGCGTGAGGGTTGGTCGCGGCATGTTTGCGGGCGAGCACGGTGACCATTCCGAACGCGTCCGTGTCGTGATCGAATTCATGTAGGTACCGGCGTCCGAAGATCGCCATCCACTGGGCCGGGGTCACCAGGCCGTGGGGCGCGTAGTACGCGTTCCAGCCACCGACACCGCCGCCGACGCTGGACTCACCGAAGCGGCGCTCGGATCGCTCATTGAGTGAGCGGAAAGTGACCACCACCTCGGCCATCTCGGTGGCCACCGCCGACGCTGCGACGCCAACGGTGCCGCATCCGGAGCCGCCGCCGTAGGGGACCTCGGCGAAGAACCGCAGATTCTGCAGCCCCAGGGCGCGCGCGAGTTCGACCTCGTCGATGTCGCGGTTGGCGCTCATCTTCACCACGCCGTCGACGTCGGAGGGGCGCAGCCCGGCGTCATCCAGGGCATCCAGGATCGTTTCCAGCGCCATCCGCAGTGTGCTTCGTCCGGAGTTCTTGGAGAACTCGGTGCGCCCGATACCGACAATGGCCGCCTGATTCCGAATGGTCACCGCTGCCCTCCTATACGCTGTACGGCGTGCTACTCCAGCTCACGGTGGAGCAGTGACGCCGCGTGCCCCGCGGCGGGTAACAGAAGCCTGGTCAACCACTGCTCGCGCCAGACCCACATCTCACCACGGCGCTGTCGCAGGACCGGGTCGCGGGTGGAACCTCTGACCGCCTCGAGGAAGCGGTGCCAGGCGCTGAAGTCCGGAGCCCGATAGAGAAAGGCGCACTCATCCAACGCTCCGCAACCTGGCGCCGTTTCCCAGGCACCGACCACTTCCAGACCCAGCCGCGTCAGAGTCGGGTGGAGGCGGTCACGGAACTCCGGCCAGTAGTCCTCTCGCCAGCGCCCCCCACGCCCGTCGGGCGCGAATGCGGTGAGCTCGAGCTCGTACAGCCATTCGTCCCTGACCGGACGGCTTGCGGTGCTGCCTCCATTGCTGGCACGCCGTCCCAGCACGGTGAGGTCGTGCGCAGGCGACTCGAGAAGTAGTCGCCCGGTGCCGTGGTGGAGGTAATCGGCCGCCACGCTCCGCCAGCGTCGCAGATCGGGGTGGGTGGTCACCCCCGTGCTCTCGGCGCACAGGCGCTCCCACGCTGAGATGTCCATGGCGCTCCAGAGCACGATGAACTCGTTGCCGTGGCCGGCACCGATGGGCGTCTGCCAGGCACCGGTGAGCTCGAGTCCCCACTCGAGCATGAGTGGCACGCGCATCTGCTGGAAGGCACTCCAATAGGTGTCACGCCACCGGCCCTCTTTGCCGTCGGGCTCGAGGACGAGGTTCTCGAGGTAATGCAGCGCGCTCACTGGAGCATCACGCCACCGCCCTACTCGACCGTCCCGCTCTCGGCGAGATGAGCGATCACCCGCTGCCCCGCCTGTCGCACGTGGCGTTCGGCCATGTTGCGCGCGGTGGCACCATCGTGCCGGCGAAGGGCGCGGATCAAGGGCGTGTGATCCTGCCCAGCGACCGCAGGCCAGCCGGCAGTGCGTGGCTCTGTCCAGCGTGACATGTCGGTGAGGAAGCGATGCAGCACCGTCGCGCCTCCAGCCTTGTTGATGGTGCGGTGCAACTCGTGGTTGAGATTGGTTGCCGTCACCAGGTCGCCACGACCGACGGCCGCCCGGATGTCGGCGTTGAGTGCACCGAGCCCGTCGAGGTCTGGATCCTCGAGGGTCGAGGCGGCGCGCTCAGCAAGCAGCCCGGCGATGAAGGCATGGACCTGGAAGAGGTCGCGGATGTCGGAGCGCCGCAGCTGAGCAACCCGGAAGCCCTTGCGCGGTTCGCCCTCCACCAGACCTTCCCTGTGCAGGTGGACGAGTGCCTCGCGGACCGGGGTGGTGCTCACTCCCAGCCGCTGCGCCAGCGTGGCCAGCCTCAGGTTGTCTCCCGGGCGCAGCCTGCCGCCGATGATGGCGTCGCGCAGCCACGCCGCCACGCGGTCTGGGAGTCTGTCCGGCGCCAGCACCTCGGCCGGCGCGAGCGGGACCGCCACGGGGGCCATTATTGTGGGTGCGACAATCCGTGGTCAAATATCAAAAATCTCACGGCGACGCCTCCGCCCAGATCGTAGACGGGGTATCCGGGTGCCGCCAGGCGGGCGCGCCGCGGCCGGCTGCTCAGTCGGCGGAAGCCGGCTGGGGCCGTGGCTCCGGATGCACGCCGTCGTACCACGGGTACTGGGGCTGGCTGCCACAGGGCTCCAGGACCTGCCCGGTGCCGCCACGGAAGCGGCGGGCAATCTCTTCCGCGGTCCAGCCGCCCAGGCAGAAGGCATGGCGCGCCTCCCGGGGATGGATGAGCAGCGAGATGCGCTCGTTGCAGGCGCCAAGGATCTGCCCGGTGACGTAGGCCGCCTCGTCACTGGCGAGGAACACCACGGTCGGGGCCACCCTCTCTGGAGGCCCGAGACGCTCGGCGATGACCTTCGCGGCTGCCTCGTCCTTTGCCGTTGTCTGGGTCATCGCCGTCCAGGCCATGGGCGAGATCGCATTCACTCGGATGCCGTAGCGGGCTAACTCGATGGCCCACGTATAGGTCGCCGAGGCGATGGCGCCCTTCATCGCGGCGTAGTTCGACTGCCCTGGGTGGCCCTGATGGGCGGCCGAGATGACGTTGATGACGGCTCCCCCCGCCTCCCGTTCACGTAGGTGCCTCACCAGCGCGACGGTGCACGCGAACGTGCCCTTGAGGTGGACCCGGTAGACATCGTCGAGGTCGCTCTCGGTGAGGTTCCACATCATCCGGTCGCGGAGCACCCCGGCGTTGTTGACGAGGACGTCGAGCTTGCCGAACTCAGTGACGGCGCCGGCGGCGAGCGCCTCGCCGGTTCCCCACTGCCCGACGTCGTCGCCGCGGCCCACGGCCCGGCCTCCCACCGCCCGGACCTCCCTGGCGACACGCTCTGCGGCGGTTCCGTCGACATCGCTGCACACCACCGCGGCACCGGCGGCGGCGAGGGCGGCGCTGTAGGCGCGACCCAGGCCGTTGCCCGCTCCCGTGACCGCGACCACCTTCCCATCCAACATGCCCATCGCCTTCCCTCAACGCCCCCAGCCCACCGTCAGCGTGGGCCGGATCATAGGCGGCGCGTTCGCCCCGACCGCTGCAACGGACGGACGGCGGCTAGCTGACCGTTGCCAGGGCCGCTTCGGCCACCACGTCGCGGTGGGCGGCGGCGTCGCCGTAGAGGAGCCGATCGACCTTCGCACGCCGCCAGAAGAGGTGGGCGTCATGCTCCCAGGTGAAGCCGATTCCGCCGTGCACCTGGATGCACGCCTCGGCACACCGCTCGAAGGCGTCGGCGGCGTACCCCTTGGCGGCGGCTGCGGCCATCGGCAGTTGCTCGGGGTCGTGGTCGGCAGCCCAGGCTGCGAACCACACCAGCGATCGCAATTGCTCCACCAAGACGAACATGTCGACGCACAGGTGCTTGATCGCCTGATAGCTGCCGACCGGGCGACCGAACGCGACACGCTCGCCGCCGTACGCGACCGCGAGCTCCAAGCAGCGGGCGGCAGCGCCGAGGTCTTCCGCGGCGAGCACGGACATCGCCACGCAACGGGCACGCGCAAGCGCGGAGTCGACCGCGCCTCCTGACCCGAGGGGCGCGATCCTGGCGTGCTCCAGGCGGACCCGGGCCATCGCGCGGGTGGGGTCCAGCGCCGGCTGGCTGACCGGTGACGCGTCAGGTCCCCGGCGGACCTGCGCAAGGCTGCGACGGTTCGCCTCACCGATTAGGAGAAGGTACACGGTGGCTTCGTCGGCGCCCAGTGCCGGGCGCGAGGTTCCGGAGACGGTATCGCCGTCGGCGAAGACCCCGTCGACGAGGGTCACCAACTCGCGGCCGGCGGCGATGCTCTGTAGAAGGGCCTCCGCGTGCCTACCACCGATGCCGCGCAGGAGGACTACCGCCTCAGCTGAAGTGCTGACCAATGGAACCGGCGCGAGTACCCGCCCGGCCTGCTCGGCGACGACGGCGAGGTCGAGGACCGAGAGCCCTCCGCCGCCGTGCGCCGGGTCCACCAGCATCCCCAGAAAGCCCATGTCGGCGAGCGCGGCGCGGTCGACGCACTGTCCGTCGTCGGCGAGGAGACGCCGCATGTCCGCCGGCGCGAAACGGTCGGAGAACCACTGGCCAGCGGTGCTCTGCAGAAGCCGCTGCTCCTCGCTGAGGTCGAAGTTCACCGCGCGGCCTCGACGCGCTGCCGCGCTGTTGCGTCGAATGGAACGCCCTTGTCAAGCCGTGGCTCGGCGGGCAATCCCAGCACCCGCTCGCCGATGATGTTCTTGAGGATCTCGTTGGTCCCACCCGCGATCGCCAGGCCCGGAGACGAGGACATCACGTACTGCCAGTGGCGGTCACCGCGGGCATCGCCAGCGAACAATGCGTCGTCACCGAGGAGTCGGACACCCAGATCGGCAATCTGCCGCGCCAAGGCCACTCCGGCGAGCTTGCCGGCCGACGCCTCGGGACCCGGGATCTGCCCATGGCTGAGTCCGGTCAGCCTTCGGTACCCGGAGAGGCGGCAGGCGAGTGCCTCGATGTAGCACTGGCCCAACTCCTGTCGGACGAGCGCTCTTCTCTCCGGCGTGAGATCCGACAGATGCGGCGCGGCGTGCTTGAGCAGCTCCTCGACTCCGATGCCGAGATCCGCGCCACCGCCACCGATCATGAGGCGTTCGTTCATCAGCGTCGTGATCGCCACGCGCCAACCGCCATTGACCTCGCCGACCAGGTTCTCCATCGGTATCGGCGAATCGTCGAAGAACACCTCGTTGAACGCGGCGTCACCACTCATCTGTCGCAGGGGTCGCACCGTCACCCCGGGAACATGCATGTCGACGATGAAGTAGGATAGTCCGGCGTGCTTGGGCAAGGTCGGATCGGTTCGCGCAACGAGGATACCGAAATCGGCGTAGTGAGCACCGCTGGTCCAGACTTTTTGACCGCGGACGCGCCAGCCATCGCCGTCGCGAATCGCGCGCATGGTCACGCCGGCAAGGTCGCTGCCGGCTGCGGGTTCGCTGAAGAGCTGGCACCAGATCTCGTCCGCGCGGAGCAGCGGGAGGAGATGGCGACGTTTCTGCGCCTCGGAGCCGTGGGCGATCAGCGTGGGGCCGGCCATCCCCAGCCCGATCCCGTTGATGAGGGTGGCGGCACCGACCTTGGCGAGCTCCTGAGTGACGATCGCCTGCTGCATCGGCGTTCCATCCCGACCACCGTACTCTCGCGGCCAGGTGACGCCAACGAATCCCGCCTCGTACAGCAATCGCTGCCAGCGTTTGCGCTGGACTACCTTCTCCTCACGGTCGACATATCGCTCGTAGCCGCCGGGGAGCTCATCCCCGTGGGCGCCGATGAAGTCGCGGACGGAGGTTCGCCAGAGGGCCTCCTCTGGGGTGTCGTCGAAGTCCATGTCCGAGCGAGTGTACCTGTGGCCGCGGGCGGCCCGAGGGACTAGCTGTCACGTCATCGAGAGGTTGACACCCGTGCACCTCCGGCTGGTTGAGGATCACGCCGCCGACCTCTGGTTGGCGGCGTTTGCGAAGACGCTGATCGGCGTACCTCCGCGCAGCCGTCGGCCCTCGTCAGTCCGACAGTGGCTGTCCCAGCCGAGGACCTGGGCCAGGTCGCCCCGCAGCTCCTCGATGCTGCGGTAGCAGCCTCCGCGGAGGCCAGCCTGTAGAGCTCGCGGAGCACCGAAGTAGCGAAGGACGCGGCGCAGTAAAGCCGCGTGCCAGAGGCGGGCCGTCCGCGTCCCAGTCGACCGCCATGCTGGGCCCGACGCAGTACCGCGACATCGCCCTGAAGCCTACCGGTCGGTGGGCGGACGGGATGTCAGGTCCGTGGTCACGGGCTCGGACAGGTCACCGGAGCTCCCGGCGGCGCAAGACCGGCGCCGCCGCAGAGCCGCGGCGAGAGTCCCGCCGGCGACGAGGGCGACGCCGGCGCCGAGCCAGGCTCCGTGTGCCGCGAGCCATGCACCGAGCCCCGCGGCCCCAACAGCAGCAATCACCCCGGGAGCGGCGCAGCAGAGGACGGCGAGGACGGCGACACCGCCACCAACGAGGCCCGTCCGAGGTCGTCGCACGGTCACACCCAGTCCGGGCCGATGCGATCGCAGGTGGCCAGGTGCTCAGCTCGCGGTGCTGCGACGTTGGCCCCGAGGGCGAGCAGCCGGCCGAGCCTATCGACGCTGAGCCGGTAGATCACCTCGCGCCCGCGGCGCTCGGTTTCGACGAAACCGCAGTGGCGGAGGCATGCGAGATGGGCGCTCACCCTGGGCTGCAGGCCGCCGACGGCCTGGACGATCTCGCCAACGGTGCGCTCGCCGTCGCCGAGCAGCGTGATGATCCGCAGGCGGGTGGGGTCCGCAAGGACGCGGAAGAACCGGGCCAGAGCGAACGCGTCGGCGGCAGGCGGAGCGGCGGGCCGAGGGGCTATTGCACTCATGAATACGGCGTGCCGTATACTACTACACATCCGGTGTCCCGGATACGTAAGCCCGATGGAGGAGCATCCATGGGTCACGAGTACGACCTCGTCGTTCTCGGCTCCGGCTCGGCGGCCTTCGCCGCCGCCATCACCGCGACCGACGCCGGCGCCCGGGTGGCGCTGATGGAGGCGAACACCGTCGGCGGAACGTGCGTCAACGTCGGCTGCATCCCCTCGAAGGCCATGCTCGCCGCCGCCGACACCTTCTATCGCGCAGGACATGACCCCTTCCCGGGTATCTCGACCGCGGCGACCGCAGTCGACCTCTCCGCGCTCGTCCAGGCGAAGGACACTCTCGTCGACGGCCTGCGCAAGGAGAAGTACCTCGACCTCGCCGACGCATACGGCTTCACGGTGTGTCGCGGTCATGCCGAGTTCACAGGCGCGCGGACCCTGCAGTGCGCTGGAGATCGACTCACCGCGAGCGCGTACGTCATCGCCACCGGCGCGTCCCCTGCGGTGCCACCGATCGCCGGGCTGGACGGCGCCGGATACCTGACGAGCACGACCGCACTAGAGCTCGAGGACCTCCCGGAGGAGCTCATCGTCATCGGAGCCAACGCCATCGGTCTGGAGATGGGTCAGCTCTTCCTGCAGTTGGGGACCAGGGTCACCTTTGTCGAGGTCGCCCCACGGATCACGCCAGCCGAGGAACCGGAGACGGCGGAGACGGTGCAGCGCGTCCTCGAGGAGGCCGGCGCCGTCTTTCACACCGGTGCGACCGTGACCAGGGTGACGCGTGAGGGGACCCGCCGAACCGTGAGCTTTCGCGTGAACGGGACAGAGGCGACAGTCGCCGCTGATCACGTTCTGGTGGCAACCGGGCGGCGGCCGAACACCGCCGACCTGGGCCTCGAGCGTGCTGGCATCGGGCTCACCGAAGGCGGCGCCGTCGAGGTCGACGGCGGTCTGCGGACCAGCAACGCCCGCGTGTTCGCCGCGGGCGACGTGACCGGGCATCCGCAGTTCGTGTACGTCGCCGCCTACGAGGGGTCGATGGCGGTGCGCAACGCCATCATGGGCCACAACGAGACGGTCGATTTCCGCGCTCTGCCGAGGGTGATCTTCACCTCACCAATGTTCGCGGCGGCCGGTCTCACCGACGAGCAGGCGGCGGCTCAGGGCATCGAGTGCCAGTGCCGCGTGCTGCCGTTGAGCGCCGTGCCCCGAGCGCTCGTCAATCGCGACACCCGTGGATTCGTCAAGATCGTTGCTGAAGCCGCGACCGGCCGCATCGTCGGGGCCAGTACGGTGGCCGACGGTGCTGGCGACGTCATCCAGGCAGCGATCTATGCGATCCAGTTCGGACTGACGACCGAGCAGGTCGCCAACACCTGGGCGCCGTATTTGACCTTCGCGGAGGCGTTCAAGCTCGCCGCGCAGACCTTCACGCGGGACGTCAGCAAGCTCAGCTGCTGTGCGGCGTGAGGCAAAGCGAACACGTGACGGAGATCTCGATGCCCCGACCAATGACAATTGGACAGCTCGCCCGGCGGAGCGGGGTGTCCACCAGAGCCCTGCGGGAGTACGAGGGCCTGGGGTTGATCTACGGGCTGGGCAGAAGCGGCAGCAATTGCCGGCTCTTCGACGCCTCCGCTCTGTGGTGCCTGCAGGTGATCCGCAGCTTGCGCTCTCTCGGACCGGTGTCCGACGCGTTCGAGGTCGGGTGTCGCGCATGGAGCACGTTGCGCGAAGGAGCGTCGGCGTTGGACTCGCGGTAAAGGGTCCCATGACCGTCGGAGCTGCCGTGGCCGCTAATTTGCGTGCCTCGACCGCACGTTCGTACGCGCCCGCCACACGTGGCGGGAGGCCATCGTGCTGCCGTTCGGTGCCATCGCGGTGTCGGACGGTGTGGTCGCGCCTACGACCCATTTGTAGGCTTCGTGATTGTCAGCACTTCCGCAGACGAGAGGACGCGCTTGCAGCGGCTGGCGGCTCGGCATGATCGCCGGTCGTACTCGACGTAGCCGATCCGCGAGGAGGGCGCCACGTTCTCGGTCAGGTGTTCGGATTGCGCTACTCCGGCGTGATCGTCAGCAGCCGTAATCTGGCGATCACGCCGTCGAGATTGGGATAGTCGCCCACCGTGTCGCCACGATGGATATAGGCGAGGCGTCCATTCGGCTCGACGATGACCAGGCCCGGTCTCTGAACTGCGCCGGAGGCACTCACCAACCCCTGTCTCGCACGTCCCACGGCGCGAAGGTAGTTCCGATACGTGTCAAGTCGCAGCCACGCCATGGCCTTGATGCGACCAAGGTCGAGTGCTCGATAGAGGTTGCGCTCGGGGTCGAGAAGGCATGGGAATGGAATACCTGTCTGCATCAGATGCTGCGCCTGGTAGGCGGCAGTGGGGGCCACGGCGACGACGTCGACGCCGAGACCGTCCAACCCCTCACGCCGGTCGCGCAACTGCGCGAGATAGCTGCGGCAGGGTATTCAACCGTAGTACCGAAGGCACTGGACCAGGAGGTAGCGGCCGAAGAAGTCGTCGAGCTGGACGCTGGCACCGTCGGCCGCGCGGAGGGAGATGGGAGGAAGGGGATCACCGACTTCAAGCATGCCATGCCTCACAGTCAGTCGAGCTCGCGAGTATAGCGCCGCCGCGCCAGCGAGATCCCGGTGGACAAGCAGGCGATAACAGCGACGTGCCCTCCGCCAGGACATGAGACGATCCCGGCGTGGTGACTAGTTGACCGATGATCTCGACCGGCAGGCGGTGTGTGCCCCAGGCGACGAGGGCATTCCGACCTGCCGCTCCGGCCCGCTGGCGCGGCTGCGCTTCGTGATCCAGGGGGCGGGAGAGGTTGCGGACGAGTTCAGGCGGTGGAGGCGGGCTCGACGTGGCCTCAAACGCGACGCCAGCGATGGCCGCGACTGAGGGCACCGCTCTCTCAGGCGACCCGCAATGTCAATAACGGGATTCTTCCTCAGCCACGTGGTCTGGGGCAGGCTGCTCGCGGCGGGTCTGGCCGTGGTCCGCCGGCGCCTGCATTGAGGGCATCCGGACCTGCTTCATCCATTGCGTTGCATCCGGCGCATACGCATCACCCGTGCACCGAGACGGCGATGCGGTGATATCCAGACGCCCCCGCCGGGTGCGGCGGCCGGTGCTCTGCATCTTGGACGCGACTCGGACTCACCTTCGCCGCCGGCTGGACTCCCTGCATCGGCCCCCAGCTCACCGCCATCCTGGCGGTCGCCTCCCAGCACGAGTTTGGCGGGCTGCCGGTGATGCTCGTCTACTGTGCCGGCCTCGGAGTTCCGTTCCTCGCCGCAGCGGCGCTCACTGACAGGCTTCAGAACATCCTTCGCACCGTCAACCGGAACCTTGGCGTGATCAACCTGGCAGGCGGGGCGATTCTGCTGGTGTTCGGTCTCCTTCTGCTCACCGGCCACCTCACCTTTCTCAGCAGCCTGGGGCGTAGCTCACCGATAGACCTCTGACGGCGGAGCGGGTACCCTGGCCACAAAGGGGGACCCGTGGACTCGAAGGAAGAGCGGGACACAACCCTCGCTGGAGCGGGACCGCCAGCGCCGCTCCCTGGCACCTCGCGGCGGACCTGGCGCGAGGTGGTCGGACTCTGCTGCGAGCCGTACCACCTTCGGAGGACGGTCGCGGTGGCACTCGTGGTGGGGACCGTGCTGTTCGCGATCAACCAGCTCGATGTGGTGATCGCCGGACGCGCCGGTGCCGGCACCGTGCTGAAGATCGTGCTGACGTACCTCGTCCCGTTCCTGGTATCGAACTACGGGATCGTGCACGGGACCGGGCCACCGGCTCGGCGACGGGTGTAGACAATCCCGTCAGGGAGCGGTCTCAGCCACCCTGCCCGCAGACCAGAAGGCCAAGGCGGTGCACCCGGCATGCTAGGGTTTCTCGCTATGGGGATTAGAGATCTCGACCGGTCTATGTTGAAGCCTCTCACGAACACCTTTGGCTTCGCCTCCAATTGCTTCGTCTGTGAGCCGACGAACGAGGCGGGGCTGCGCCTCTCCTTCTGCCACGATGACGAGCGCGATGTGGTGGTCGCTCGCCACACCTTTGGTACTCAGCACTCGGGTGCCCCGTCGCTGGTCCACGGCGGCGTAATCGCCGCGGTCTGCGACGACGCCATGGCCTGGGCTTCGATCGCTCTGGCCGGGCACTTCGCCCTTACCGCCGAGACCCGGTTGACATACCTAATGCCGATCCCGGTCGACCAGGAAGTCACGATCACCGGACGGCTCATCGGTCGCGTCGGCAAGCAGCTGTGGCTCATGGCCGACGTGCGCATCGGCGACACCGTGCACGTCCGGGCCGAATCGCGCGCCACGGTGCTGAGCAGCGAGGTCGCCGCCACCGCCGGCGTACCTAACGGTCCCAAGGGCGTCAGTCGGGAATAGGTGCCCGCGCCGCCGGGACACTCGAGTACGGCAGTCTCACCGCAAATCGTGAGCCCCGACTCGGCTGGCTCTCCGCACGGATCGTGCCGCCCAAGGCATCCACGATCCTCTTTGCCAGGGCCAGCCCGAGCCCGGACCCGGCCCCTGAGCGGGCTGGGTCACCGCGCCAGAAGGGTTCGAACACACGAACCAGGTCTTCAGGAGCGATCCCTTCGCCGGTGTCCTCGACGGCGATCTCGAGCTCAGCCCGGTCTCGGCGCGCGACGACGAGCACCGTGCCATCTGCGGGCGTATGACGGACGGCATTCTGGACCAGGTTCTGGAGAACCCGCGCCAGCCGCGGGGAGCAGGCGGCCTCCACCGCGTTCTCGATGCTGGTTTCCACAGCGAGCCCCTTCATTGTCGCCTGCGTCGAACATGCGGCAAGCGCGGATCGCACGACATCCTGAAGCGGAACTCGTCGCGATTCCAGCTGAACCCCGGCGACATCGAGCTGGGCAAGCTCGAACAGGTCGTCGACCAACACCACAAGGGAGCCAACGGCGCGGCGCATCTCGGTCGCATAGCGGCGAAGGCTGGGAGGATCCTCCACGACCGCGTCGTCGATGGCCTCGATCATGGCGCGGAGGTCGGCGAGCGGAGTGCGCAGATCGTGCGATACCGCGGTGATGAGATCTCGTCGCCTGGCTTCGGAGTCTCGAACCTGGGCCAATGATCGGCTCAGCCGTTCGGCCATCGCATCCAGCGTTCGTGCCAAAGCGTCCAGCTCCGGTCCGTCACCCAACCGGCCAGCCCGCACACCGAGGTCGCCCTCAGCCAGCATCCGGGCAGTCTTCGCAAGTCGATCGACAGCGCTGAGAGCGCTCCTGGCCTGGATGAGGGCGACCCCGATACCCGCCCCCACCGAGTAGAGGACGAGCACCCCTACGAGCGTAGCGTCCTCACGACTCACGAACATGAGGGACGCAAGCGCGGTGAGGTTGGCAAAGCTCAGCACCGAGGCAAGCATCGCCGTCGCCACCACCCGTTGACGGATGGGGGCACGAAGGAGGACAGGGCGCGCGATGGTGGCCGCGAGGACCGTGACTGCGAGGGCGGGCAGCAAAAGAACGCCCAGACGGGTCAGCTCGTCGGCGTGCATTCCCATAGCGAGGCCGACCAGCAACGTGCTCGCCGCACCGGCGACGCCGATGGCCACCAGCAGCAGAAACGCGCGCCAACCCATCATGGTTCGAACCGGTATCCGGCGCCCCACACCGTGACCAGCCAGCGAGGGCGGGCGGGGTCCGCCTCGATCTTCTCGCGCAGCCGGCGGAGGTGCACCGTCACGGTGGAAGGATCTCCGTCATACGCGAAGTCCCAGAGCTCCTCGATGAGCCGGACGCGCGTGAACACCTTCCCGGGGTTGCGAGCGAGGAAATAGAGCAGGTCGAACTCCTTTGGGGTCAGCCGAAGCACACGGCTTCCAAGTCTGGCTTCCCGACGGCGCCCGTCGATATGCAGGTTGTCGAAGTCGAGGGTCTCGGTTCGTGTCCGGTGTCGCTCGCCATCGGCGGCTCGGCGAAGAACGGCTCGCACCCGAGCAACGACTTCGCGTGGTGAGAAGGGCTTGACGATGTAGTCGTCGGCGCCCAGCTCGAGGCCCACAACTCGGTCGGTCTCCTCCCCCTTTGCGGTGAGCATGATCACCGGGACGGGCCCTCGGGCTTGAATGCGACGGAAGGCCTCCACGCCGTCGATCCGGGGCAGCATGAGATCGAGGACGACGAGATCCGGGAGGGAGCGCTCACAGGCCTCGAGGGCCTGCTCGGCGTCCGCGGCGACCTCGGTGTTGTAGCCCTCCCGGATCAAGTAGCGCGAAAGGACGTCGCCCACGATGGGGTCGTCATCGACTACCAGAATGCGGCCACCGCTCCCCATTCTCCAAGTGTATGCCTTCTCGGTCATTACGAAACTCTTACGGCCCGTAAGCGGCGCGAAATCGGCTCCGAGCTACGGTCCAGTTGCATGATCGCTAGAAGGAGATAACGATGAACGAAGGACTACGACGACGACGTACCCGGGCTCGCATGACCGTCGCGACTTTGCTATCCACACTGGTGTTGCTCGCAGGTCTGGGAGCCGTGCTCAACAGGCCCGCGGCTGCCGGTAGCGGCACCGAGGTGAGCCTGTCCCCAGGAGGTGGTGCTCCAGCCGCCAGCGGCGAAGCGCAGCTGCGACTCGAACAGACCGTGCTCGCGGGGTCCGCCACAGTGGAAGACCTGCCGGCCCAGCCCTTTGGCTCTGGGCACTTCTACGGCTTGTGGTTCGTGCGTACCGATACAGGTGACAAGGCCTTCCTTGGTGCTCTGATCAAGAGCGACAGCATCATCTTCTCCGATTCGGGCGACGGCACGGTGCGCTTCGCAGGGACGAAGTACACCACCGGACCCGACGCCGGATCGCCGATAACCTTCGGACCCACGGGAAAGAACTTGGTCGTGGTGCTGGTGGAGGACAAGATCAACGGTCTCACGCCGTCTCCGGTTGGACCGGTGCCGGGTACCGGCGTGGCTGTGTCCGGGACCTTCTGAAGGAAGACCGCGAATCCTGTTACCACAGGTAGGTCATGGTAGAGCGTGCAGACACAATGAGCGCACCCACGACAGCGGTCCGTCGGCCGACTCCGTGGCTCACTCGCATCGTCGTCGTCCTCGCATTGTTTGCCGTCGAGGTCGCCGGGCTTCTGCTGTTCGGCGGAGCACTCGCGTCCACGGTCGCGGGCGCCGTCGGCCGCGGCTCCTTCCTGGCAATCGCCTTCGGCGTTGCCTGGTTTGCGGGAGGCGGGTTCCTGCTCGGCCGCCTCACCCGCAGCCGCGGCGACCTGCGTGCGGCGATGCGCGTCACCTGGCTGGCGACCGCGGTCGCGGCGGGTGCCCTCTTCGCCTTGACGTCCTTCCGGACTACGACAGTGCATGAGATCGTCGCTCATGGGTTGCCGGCAAGCAGCGTCGAGACTCGAAGATCCTCCCTGCCCGGCAGCGGTGTCGCGGCTGCCCCTGCAGTCGACGTCCAGCTCGCCGCGGGGCGATTCCATGATCTTGATGAAAGCGCCTCGGGCAAGGCCGCCGTGGTCCGACTGGTCCGCGGCGGACGGGTGCTCACTCTCACCGACTTCAGCGCAAGCAACGGCCCCGATGTCCGGGTCTACCTCGTCTCTGGCAGTGTGCGTCGCGCTGCTGATGTGCGCGACAAGGTGGATCTTGGCGGGCTCAAGGGCAATCGCGGCGATCAGCAGTACGTCATTGCGAACAGCCTGGACGTCGGCCGCTATTCAACAGTGGTCATCTACTGCCGGGGCTTCTCCATCGCCTTCGGCGCGGCTGAGCTGGGCGCGTCGTGAGCGGTCACCGTCCCGAGCCACCGAGTCCGCGCGTGCGGGCAACCCTCGGGCTGGCTGCGGTCGCGGCAGCGCTTGCCGTCGTCCTCGCCGTGGTTCGCAGCCGCCGAACCGGCTTCGAGGTGGGGCTTGTCGCCATCGCACTGGCCCTCTTCGGGCTGCGTGGTCTCGCCTCAGGCTCGCGCCGCTCCATCAGCGTCGGAGCCTGGCTCGCACTTCTCGGCGTCGCAGCAGTCGCGGTGGAACCACACCTCCACTGAGTCATCGCCTCGGAACGGCGACGGGTGCCGCTGCCTGCTTTTGGTAGAAGGGCGGCCTCGAACTTTGCAGGCACGGGCATTTCGATCTCTCCGTGTAAGCGCCGTCGGTCGAACCAGTCCATGGGCCTCCTTGCGCAACTGCCGCTGGCGCAGATCGTCCGGCCACACGAAGGGCGTCGACACGACCCATCCCGCCGGGCGCGGGTCGTACGCCCTTCGTGTGGCCAAGCACCACCTCGACGACGGCACGGTGAGTATCTCCATCGCCGACGGCACCGGCTACCGGCACTCACCGCTCGAGAATCTTCTCCGACTCCGCCGCGCGCAGGGTGTGATACGGGCCGACCTCTTCGTGTCCACGCCTTCGACGCACTCACCGCTGGCCGCCGCACCCGGGCCACTCTCAAGGGCTCGGCGATGCCGACCGCGGTCATCATCGGCTCAGCGCGGGACTGATTCGTTGTTTCGACTGCGTCGGCCGGTTGCCTTCCATCACCTTCTGAACCTCGATGACCGCATGGATGAGCCCGGCCTGGCTCAAGGCAAGTGGATAGTTGCCCAGATAGTCGCCAGTTGCGGGATCGATCTCCTCCGGCAGCAGCAGCAGATCGTTGGCAACGCCCAGCACCTGATCGAAGAGTCGCAGCCCCTCCTCGTGCCGACCGAGCCGCAGGAGTGCCTCGAGCAGCCAGAACGAGCAAGGCAGGAACGCCCCCTCCCTGCCCGGCAGTCCGTCGGCGCCTGGAGGATAGCGGTAGAGGAGCGGATCGCCGGCGCCGAGCTCGCGCCAGATCGCCTCGACCGTTGCCGACACACGTGACCCTGAGGGGTCGTCGAAGCCGGTCAGGGGAAGCAGCAGGACGGCGGTATCCAGCTCGGGTGAGCAGTACGCTCGCACGTAGCTGCCCAGTTCGGCGTTGAATCCCCGCTCGCGCACCTCGGCGGCGATGACGTCGCGGGTGCTCTCCCACATGGCCAGACGGCGACGGTCCATGCCGAGAGCACGGCCGGTCCGAGCGGCTCGGTCGAGGGCGATCCAGGCCCACACCTTGGAGTGCACGTAGTCGCGCGGTTCCTCGCGTACCTCCCAGATGCCCGCGTCAGGTCGGCGCCACTCACGGCAGACGTAGTCGGCGTAGTCGGCCAGGACCTTTCGGCTGCCACGGCCGAGCCGATGTCCGGCGTCGACGAGATTCCAGATAGCGTCGATCACCCATCCGTAGACGTCGAGCTGATGCTGCTCCTGGGCGAGGTTGCCGATGCGGACGGGCAGGCTGCCCATGTAGCCGGAGACGTCAGTGACCTCGCGCTCCGTGGACCCCGCCCGGCCATCGAGGGTGTACAGGACGCGGATGCCGTGCTGTCCCGAGGCCGCACAGGTGGTGAGCCACTCGACAAACGCGCACGCCTCCCGGTGCAAGCCGACGGCGAGGAACGCCGCGACGCCGACGCTGGCATCGCGCGGCCACGAGAAACGATAGTCCCAGTTCCGGCTGCCGCCGATCTCTTCCGGCAGTGACGTTGTTGGCGCCGCCACCGGCGCACCCGATGGGCTGTACGTCAGGAGCTTGAGCGTAATCAGGCTACGCACCAGCACGTCGCGGTAGGCGTTGCCGCAGCGAATGTCGTTGCTCCATTGCTGCCACCACTGGTGGGTCCGCTCCAGCATGGCGGCCGCCTCGCGTTCTCCAATCATGCTGCGGCGCTCGGTCATCGCGGCCGTCAGTCGCTCGCCGGCCTGCAACGCTCCGCTCCACGTTCCGTCATGGCTGAGTTCCAGGCGAGGCGCCGTCTGAAGCGATAGCGAGATCCCTCGTGGCGGTCTGCCCGGGATGCCGGGCCGCGGCCGATACACGAGCTTCGCGCGAACGGTGCCGCCGGTACACTCGAGCAATCGAATGAGGACGGGCGCGCGCGTCCCCATCACCATGGCCTCGGTGAGACGTGCCTCGCCGGTCGTAGTCTGCCACTCGGTCAGCAGCAGAGCTGAAGCGTCTCGGTAGCGGCGACGGGTGTCGACAATGTCGTTGACCGTCAGCTCGAAGGAACCGCCCTTGTCCTGGTCAATGAGACGGCCAAAGAGGGGCTCTGAGTCGAAGCGTGGCCAGCACATCCAGTCGATCGCACCCGCTGACGACACCAGTGCCGCAGTCCGCGTGTCCCCGATAAGCGCGTAGTCACGAATGGCAGCGATCACGCCACGCCCTTCATCAGGGCTCCAGCTGGCGCGTGCCGCGGCGCTCAACGTGGGAGCATTCGTCGCGCACGACGCGCGCTTCAGACCTGGTCGATTAGAGCGGCCAGCTCGAAGTCGTTGGAGGTCAGCCCGCCCGCGCTGTGAGTGGTCAGAGTCACAACGACACGGCCCCAGCTGACCTGGAGATCAGGGTGGTGGCCCTGCGACTCAGCCACTGCGGCCACCCTGTTCACGAAGTCGACTGCCCCCATGAAGTCGTCGAACGCGAACACCTTGGACAGCTTTCCTTCAATGGCCGCCCATCCGGAAAGCCGGCGGAGGCGTTCGGCCACTTCCTCATTGCTCAACTTGTCGCGGGACTCTGACACCTCATCGCCTCCTATGCGTCACCCAGTCGTCGTGATCGGCCATGGATCCTCCTTTCGCGGAAGTCCTGGCGGCTAGCGTCGCGGAGGAAGGTAGGTCTCGCGCCGTTCGAAGTCGACGATCTCCTTGCGGGCAGCCTCGATGACGTCGGCGGCTCCACGTTCGTTCAGCGTCGGCTCGATCAGCTCGAGCTCCTCCGCCCCGCGCACGCGCCATCCGTGGTGGTAGACGAGATCACCGCCAATCCAGCCGCCCACGATTACGGCGGTTGTTGCGGCCCCCAGCAAGCTCGTTCGCTCCCGCCGTCTCAATCCAGCAGCGCCGACCAGTGCGAGGCCACCTGAGTTGATCACGCCGTGGAGCGTGGCTGGCCGGTGCGCGGGGTGCTCCCGCGGCATCGTCAGCCAGTCCCACCAGCCAACGGCGCCGGCAGCGAGCGAAGCCGCCACCGCCGCCCTGGTCGACCAGACCGCCCCGGCCTCCGCCTCGCGCCGGCGGCTCAGGCCTGCGACCAACGACGAAAGGAACGCGCACGGGATGAGCGTAGCGGGGAGGTCGGATAGAGCAGCGTGGATAGGGTGACCATGCACGACCGGGTGCCGCACCGCCCACTGCCGCAGGCTCTGGAAGCGTGCCATCCTCACGCCCGCAGCGTCAGCGGGCGGCCACCTGCGAGAGCTTGGACTCCACGTAGGTCATCACGTCGTTGAAGGACTGGGCGAATGTCTCGACACCCTGGCGCTCCAGGGTTCGGCTCACCTCCTCGCCCGCGTGCGCGGGTCATCGAGGAAGACGCCGCGCATGCTCGACGGGCACGTCGGTCACGGCAGGGTGCAAGGGATGCCCGAGCAGCGTTGTGCCGTGCAGCAGGTTCTTCACCGACTGCCCGGGCCGGCCCAGTGCCCGGTAGACAGCGCCGATGGCGCCTTGGAGGAGATCGCCGACCGTCTCCAGCCAGGTCTGCCGTCGGATCACCCGATCAACCAGCGGCTCCGCCATCCGTGCCGGCCTCCACAGTGCGACTACCGGCCTCCACAGTGCGACTAGAGGAGCTCCCCGCCTCGCCTTCGGCAATCTGGCTTCCATGCTGCGCTCGCGTGATTTGTTGTGTCAAGATCCAAGAAATGCTAGATTCAACGGACGGGAACGGCGTGACGACCGGAGTCGACAAATGGACGAGGACGCGGTGGCCGCGCTCCCCAGGTCTCCTGAGCTCGACCGCCTAGCGGCCGCGGTGCATGACCCGACGCGCCGGGGCATCCTGCTCTTCCTTCTGCGCGATCCGAGGTCACTGACCGTGGACGATGTTGCGGAGGTCGCTGGGGTGCACCGGACCGTTGCCTTCGGCCATCTGGAGCGGCTGCTCGATCTCGGCATTCTCAGCAAGGGAAAGCGACGCGGCCGCCTCGGCAAGCCGGCCGCGCTGTATGCGCCGACGGACAGGCTGCTCTCGCTCCAGTACCCGGCGCGTCAGTTCGTGACCCTGGCACGCCTTCTCGGTTCGGCTCTCGGCGACCCCGGGCTCGACGGCGGCCGGGTGGCCAAGGCGGCGGGACGCCGATTCGGCGAGCGGCTGGCGGCCGCCGCCGGAGCACGAACGGTCGAGGAGGCTCTGGCCCCGCTACAAATCCTGGGCGGCGAGTACAAGGCGCGCGGCAACCACATTCGCGCCGGCAACTGCATCTTCCTGGAGGCGTGCGGGGAGTCCTCGGCGGTTGTTTGCGGGCTTCATGCAGGAATCCTGGAGGGTGCACTCCAGGGCGCTGGGGTCGCCGTGAGCGTGCAGCCGGTTGGCTCGGTGCCGCCGGCGGCTTGTGACTACGAGTTGGCCCCGGCGTAGCGCATCTCAGCACGGAGCACCCACCCGATGGACCTGGTTGAGCGGCTGGGACTGGAGCGGCCCGTCGTCCAGGCGGGAATGGGGGGTGGGCTCGCCACCGCCGAGCTCGCCGCCGCCGTGTCGTCCGCCGGTGGGCTGGGAACGGTCGGCCTCATGCCACCGCGGCTGCTTCAGGCAGAGCTGCGGGCCGCCTCTTCCCGTGTGGCTCCCCGCCCGGTGGCGGCCAACCTCATCGTGCCGTTCATGCGCAGTGGCCATGTCGAGGCCATCATCGGTGGCGGGGCGAAATTGGCCGTTCTCTCCTTCGGTTTCCGTCCCGCTGCTGTCGCCGCCCTGCGGCACGCCGGGGTGGTGGTTCTGCATCAGGTGGGCACGGTGACCGAGGCCCGGCGAGCCTTGGGCGACGGCGCTGACGGCCTGATTGCGCAGGGGATGCAGGCTGGCGGCCACCTGGTCGGCGTCGAGCCCACTCTCGACTTTCTCCCTCGCGCCCTCGAGGCGGCCGGCGGACGTCCCGTTCTCGCTGCCGGGGGAATCCACGACCGGACCACCGCGGCTGCTGCGATGTCGGCGGGTGCCGCCGCGGTGGTGGGCGGCACCCGCTTTCTGCTCACCGACGAGTGCCACGCCCATCTCCGCTACAAGCAGCGGGTCTGTGGCGCGTCGCGGACGATAGTGACCACTCTCTTCGGCCTCGGTTGGCCGCTTCGCCACCGCGTGGTCCCCAACGCGGCGACAGAACGCTGGTTGCGATCCGGTCGGGAGCCGGCCTGGATGCGATACGTCTGCAGCGCCTCGGGGGTGCTCGGTCGGCTGGTGCCAATGGACGCTGTCTCGTCACTGGCCGCGACTCGGGTTCCGTGGATGCCGCCGAGTGCGGCTCCGGTGCTCGCCGGTCAGCCCGAGGGGGCGGTCGACCTCGGTCCTCTCTACGCGGGGGAGTGTGCGCGGCATATCGATGCCGTGGTGCCAGCCGGTGTGGCAGTGGCTGCACTTGACCCAGGCTAGCTAGCGACGGCGTCGCAGGCGGAAACGGCCGGACACGGCGGCACCAAGCAGCAGCGCCGCAGCCAGGCCGAGGAAGGCGCCGGCGGCGACGGTTGAACCACCTCGACCACCGCTGTCGGCGTGACCGCCGGTTCGGGCCAGGCCTGCCGGGGTGGGAGCGCCGGTACCTGCGCCACCCGGCGATGCTGTCGGGCTGGCTGAGGGCGAGGGTGCGGAGGTTGCCGCAGCTGCCACGGTCACGGTGCCGTGCATCACGCTGTAGCCGTGAACCATGCAGTAGTAGTTGTAGGCGCCGCCGCCGGTGAAGGTATGAGAGACGGTTGTGCCGTTGGCGGACGCCACGGACATGTTGAACGTGTCCGACGCATTGCCCGACCCGGGTCCCACGGGGCATGCTGAAGCGGTGCAACGGGTGACGGTGTGGGACGCACCCGACTGGTTGGTCCAGACTACGGTGTCACCGGATGAGATGTTGCTGCTACTGGGAACAAAGCAGAACGTGCTGGTGCAACCGCTGGTTCCCGCTGCGACGATGGTGACGTTCGACGTTGCCGCCGCGGCCGTGGCAGGGATGGTCAAGGGGACAACCCCCAACAGCGAGGCACATGCAGCCGTGATCAAGAGATGCCGATGCTTACTACTGAAGACCGACGGTGCAGTCATTCCACAGTTCCCTCTGAGATATGATCCAACGCGGCGACAACCACGAAGCGGTGGTCGTCGACCAGGTAAGGGAAGCAGGTGAATAAGGTCAGAGTGGGCGCAGAAGTCGCCTTCAGCACACTCAGGTCGGTTGCTGCGCTGACTTTCGTTGCTGTCACCCGGTACACTCGGGTGCTGCCCCCGCTCAGCTGAACCCGGAGCTCGTCTCCACGGACTACTCGGTCGAGAAAGCGGAATACCGAGCCCTGGATGTCGTCGTGACCGTAGAGCACGGCGTTCGAGGACGACTCGAGTGGCGAAGAGAGTGTGTAGTGGGTCACAGCTCGACCAGGAGCGATCAGCATCTGCCCATCGGCATCGAGCCCGCGGTCGAGAATCGGCACGTGCCCTAAGCCAAGCCGAGGAACACTCAGCCAGGCCACCGCGGAGTCGGACGAGCGCGCTGCGCTAGATGGGCCGCCGGCCGATCTGGGACCGGCGAGCCGAACCGGCGGCGGGGCAGGGGAGGGGGGTGGGGGATGCTGGGCCGGATGCGGTGACGATGCCCCGGCGGCTGAGCTCATCCGGTCCTTGCCGGTGCTGCCGACCAGGCCGGTGGAGAAGACAGTCCCGGCTATCGTGGCAAGGCCAGCAGCAACAAGCACCAGCCGTCTGGGCCACCTCCAGGCCATCAGCTCCCTCCACCCCTTTGGGCGCGAAGAGACACACAATCCTCCTCGGAGCAGATACTGCGGCTGGTTACGCCCGAGCCGCCAGTCGCCCATCGAAGGAAGCGACATCGGGCTGACGCTTGCCCCGCTGCGGCCGGGTCTGTCGGCGGCGGGGCTCCGCCAGCGGCAAAGGCCGCCATCAAGGTGGCGAGGAAGCCGGCTTCCATGGCCAACGCGATGGCTCCGAGTGGGACACCCGCAAGTGGATCCAACCAATCGTCCTCGCCGTAACCGGGGAGACCGGTGGTTCGAGCAAGCACGAAACGGGCGACCGCTGCGACCTGGATCAGGGCTCCCGCGTACCAGGCAAGCGCCAAAAGCCGAATGATGCCGACGCAAAGCGCAACGCAGGCCACCGACAGCCCCAGGAGGAGCACGCCGATGTAAGCAGACGCCTCAAAGTGATTAGGAAATGCCTCCACGTGGTCGGCGCTGATGGTAAGAAGGGTGGCCACGTGAAGCATCTGAAGCGAGCGCCCCGCTCAGAGGGTTTGGGATGCCGTTGCCTGGACCTTGTGACTTCGAGTTGGTGAAAGGCTGTAACCACCTCGGGTATCTTTGACGCCCAAGCGGAGGAAGGGAGATTGATCCACCGGTCCCATGCCCAAAGGGGGCTCGGGGATAGCGCGGCAGCACTTGTCGCGGCGCTGGTCGTCGCGTTGGGGTGGGCGACGGCCGTGCCAACCAGTCTGGCGCGTGCGGATAGCGCTGCTCAGAGTGCCCCGGTGAGCATGAAGGAATTCATGTTCATGCCGAATAGGGTGACCATCGTCGCCGGCGGCACGGTCACGTGGACATATGACGAGTCGGCGAGCGACCCCAACCCGAACTGCGAGTCGCCGTATTTCCAGTCGAAACCGGTGACGTGTCCAGGTCACTCCACCACCGCGGCGGCCAACGGGCCCGACGGCAAACCTCTCTGGGATTCGGGTGTCGCACGGGCATCCGGGTTCCCGTATTCGCACAGGTTTGAGACACCGGGTACGTATCACTACTATTGCAGGGTCCACGGAGGGCCTCATCCGAACAACCCACTCACCCACATGGAAGGCGACGTGGTGGTAGTGGCAGCGACCGGCGCGGCGGTCAGCTCGCCCCCGAGTGGATCGACCGGGGTGGGGAGCGCGCCCACCATCACCCCGAACACCGCGGCGCCGGCGGCGGAAGGGGGACCTGCGGCGGCAGCGGTGGTGGTTCTCGGGGCTGGGCTTTGGACGGCCCGGCGTACAGTGAGGGTTAGGGCACGTCAATCGAGATCAATCGGGACTGCCCGCAGCGAGTGAGCGAGCCTCCGGCATTCGCCGACCTCCGGCTCTCACACCGGAACTGCCAACGCGACCGCGAAACGAGAGAGCGCATCGACATGCCAAGCGCGTAGCTCCATCGCTGCCTCCGTCAGCTGCCGCTCAACCCCGTCCTTGGTGAACTTGCAGCTGATCTCTGTCCGCACCGTCTCGTCGGCAGCGAAGCCGACCTCCATCTCCGCCCCCGGGATCGAGATTGTCTGGGCATGTCGGGCTCGCAGGTGCATCTCGATGCGGTTCAGCTCGTCATCGTAGATTGCCACGTGGTCGAAGGCGCGCGGGTCGAAGTCCGCCCCGAGCTCGCGGTTGATCACCCCCAGGATATTGCGGTTGAAATCCGCGGTCACACCGGCGGCGTCATTGTATGCTGCGATCAATTCGTCAGGGTTCTTCACCAGGTCGAAGCCGACGAGAAAGGCTTCACCGGGCGCGAGCAGCCCCCGCACGTCGGCATAGAAACGCCGACGCTCACTCAGCTCCAGGTTGCCAATCGTGCTTCCGAGAAAGGCAACGAGTCGCCGACCCAGGCGGGGGATGAAGGCCAGATGGTCGGCAAAGTCCCCCACCATGCAATAGACGATGAGGTCAGAGTACTCGTCCAGCAACTGTCGACCCGCCTGCTGGAGGCTGGAATCACTGACGTCGAATGGCGTGAATGATGTCAGCCCTCCCGCGCGGCGACAGGCGTCGATCAGGATGCGCGATTTGGTACACGAGCCAGCACCGAGCTCCACCAATGACTCTGGTCGCACCGTTTCTGCGATTGAATCGGCGTTGGCCTGCAGAATGTGCATCTCGGTGCGGGTTTGGTAGTACTCCGGTAGCGATGTGATGCGGTCGAAGAGTTTGGAGCCTCGCTCGTCATAAAACCATCGCGGAGAGAGATGCTTGGGCGTGACGGCCAGCCCGGCCCGAACATCGGCGATGAGCTCTTCACGCATGCTTCGACCGATCGTGTGCACTGCAACCGTAAGCGGCGCGAGCGAGAGCGTCATGGCGCTTCGCGACCAACGTTGGAACTGAAGTCCACCGGATCGGACGTTGTCAGAAGCACGAAGCAGCGCATCAGGCAGTCTCCGAGGCGTGACTCAGGCATCGCGCGCAAGGCGTACACCGGCAAAGACCCAACGTGCCGACGGCACGAAGAAGTTGCGATATGTGGCGCGCGTGTGCCCGCTTGGGGTGACGCACGAGCCGCCGCGCAACACGAACTGATTCACCATGAACTTTCCGTTATATTCGCCGACGGCACCTGCAGCGGGAACGAATCCCGGATAGGGCCTGTATGGGCTGGCGGTCCATTCCCACACGTCGCCGAAGAGACGATGATCGGTGGTAGTGCCGGAATATGGCTGGGGATGGAGGACGTCTGGATCGAGGAAGTTTCCCGTGACGGGGATTTGGTCCGCGATCGCCTCCCACTCGGCTTCAAGCGGCAGACGGGCGCCTGCCCAGCGCGCATAGGCGTCGGCTTCGTACCAGCTCACATGGCAGACGGGTTCGGCGGGATCGAGCCGTCGTGTGCCACTCAGTGTAAAGAGGGAGCACTCCTGATCCTCACGGATCCAGTACAGGGGTGAGTTCCAGCTCTGGTCCTGGACAGCCGCCCAGCCGTCCGACATCCAGAGCTCGGGTCGGCTGTACCCACCGTCAGCCATGAACGCGAGCCACTCCTGGCACGTGACCGCGCGGCTGCCGAGCGCGAATGGTGCTAGAAGCTGGCGGTGCTGCGGCGACTCGTTGTCGAACGCGAAGCCACCGCCGTCATGGCCCACGTTGACCAGGCCTCCCGGATGAATGATCCACTCGAGTGGCTGTGCCACACTGGATTCGCTCTCGGAGCGCCCTCGGTAACCAGGCAGCAGGGGATTGCAGAAGAGCACGTTTTTGATGTCCATCAGCAACAGCTCGTCGTGTTGCTGCTCGTGATGGAGGCCGAGTTCGACGATGTCAGCGGCGGCGTCAGCCTTGGGCGACTCGAGCAGGTCGAGCATGGCTGCGTCGACGTGGCGACGATACTCGGCGATTTCGTACACACCTGGACGGGTGACCAACCCACGCTGGGGACGCGGATGTCGTGCGCCGACCGTTTCGTAGTACGAGTTGAAGAGGTATCGAAACCGCTTGTTGTAGGGCTCGTATCGCGCAACATGAGGACCGAGCACGAATTCCTCAAAGAACCAGGTCGTGTGGGCACGATGCCATTTCGTGGGACTCACGTCCGGCATCGATTGAACCGTCTGGTCCTCGGCCGAGAGCGGTTCGGCCAGGGCCTCGGTCAGGTCCCGCACCTGGAGAAAGCGGGAGGCGGTGGATCGGCCAGTGTCAGGCAGCGTCCTCGACCAGACTGAATCGCGCTCCCGCAGCATCACGTCCTCCTCAGTACTGGGTGCCCATCGGCTGATGGGTGCATGGCGCCGGCGACAGAGACCATCGCTGGGCCAGGAACCGTGGAGCCGGCGCTGGCGCACAAGGCGCGTGCCGCGAACCACGACGGATTGCGTGGGCTGCCCCCTCAGGCCGCGGGCCTGTTCCTGTTACCGAACGTATGCTCGATCGGGATCTCGGCGCGCGCGACCTCCGGGGCGGCGAAGCTGGCCAGGAGGTGCTTCGCAGCGGTGGCTCTGGGAGATCACCACAGGTCCGCCAGGTTGTGCGGAGAAGAGATCCAACGGACGCGGGCATGGGCGCAGCCTACGGACCTCGGTTGCTTCAATGCAAATTTGGAGGTCCAGACTTGATCCGTGTCGATGTCGTGGACACTCCCGCGACGCACAAGCGGATGGCCAGCTGCGGCCCGACCGCCCAACGAAATCGGGAGCCGGCTGGTGAGAGGCAATGGCACGAGCCGGACCGACCACCTCGTCACCGTGCGGACAGGCGCTGAACCTCGAGAAACTGCGATGGGGCGTGGTCAACCTGCAGCGTCGTGTGCTCGATGTGGAAGCGTTCGCTGAGGAGCCGCTCGAGCTCGAGCCGGATGCGGTGGCAATCGTCCTTCGGATGCACCAGGACATGAGCGGACAGCGATGGGAACCCCGAGGTGACCTCCCAGACATGCAGGTCGTGGACATTGACGACGTGGGCGTGGTCGGCCAGCGCGCGACCGACCTGCTCGGGATCGACGCCGGCCGGCGCCGCTTCGAGGAGCACCATCCCGGCCTTCCAGAGGAGGCCGACGCCGGCGCGAACCATGAGGCCGGCGACGACCAGCGAGGCGATGGTGTCGGCGCGGTCGAATCCGGTGATCACGATGACGATGCCGGCGACGAGTGTGCCGATGAACGCGTAGAGATCGGTGACGGCGTGGCGAAAACTGCCCTGGATATTGAGGCTTCGACGGTTGGCCCGTGCCAGCTGCCACGTCGCCATGAGGTTGACCAGGATCCCCGCTGCAGCGGTGCCGATCACCGCCGCCCCCTGCACCGACGGCGGAGCGCCGAGCCTCCGTGCCGACTCGTAGACCAGCACGCCGGCCAAGAGGAAGAGCGTCGCTCCGTTGACGAGCGCGGCGAGGATCTCGGCGCGCTTGAGGCCGAAGGTGAGGCCGCCAACCGGGGGTCGTGCCGCCAGGCGCAGCGCGACAAGCGACAGGCCGATCGCCCCGACGTCGGTGAGCATGTGGGCCGCGTCGGAGAGGAGGGCGAGGGAGTGGGCTAAGGCCCCGACCACCACCTCACCAACCATGAAGAGCGAGAGGAGGCTCAGGGTGACGAGAAGTCGCCCTTGGTCCGCATCACCGGTGATCTCGTGGCTGTGCCCCGGCCGTTCGGCTCCCTCTCCCGTCACGCGGAGCAGGCTACACGGCCGAAGCCGGGACCACGACCCGGCTGCGGCCCGCCGCCCGCTCAATTTCTCCTCTGGGCCGTTCTGGCCGGTTCCTTCGGGCTCCTGACCGACAGGGCCATGCGACGCGACGGATCGTGGCGACGACGTGAGCGCGAATCTGTCCGTGACCGGGTCAGCGAGATCACGCTCACCCAGGCCTGAGCAGCGGGCGCTGGCCGATCGCCTCGCTGACCCACATCCGGCACGCTGGCCGACGGCGTGTAACCCCTTGGCGTATCTGGGACCCGAGGAGGAAGGGGATCTCGTGTTGCCATTGCGGGCTTCGCACACATACGTTTGGCAACCAATCCGGGCAGCGGGATCATGTGCATGGCCGCACAACGTGAGGAGTTGAGAATGTCTGCCATCTCGCGTCGACCTGCGAGTGCCGCTCTCCTGGCGGCGGCGCTCCTAGCGCTCACGCCACTCGAAGTGGCCGCGGCGAGCACATTCATCGGCCCGTTCAACAGCGTGCAGACACTGGCCAGTACGGTCCCCAATAACGGCGACGTCAACCCCTATGGCGTGGCCGTCGCTCCGGTGACCAGCGGCCGCCTGGTGGCCGGCGACGTGTTGGTCAGCAATTTCAACAACCACCGCAATCTGCAGGGCACAGGCAGGACCATCGTCGAGGTGTCGCCGAGCGGAAGCCAGACCCTATTCGCGGAGATCAGTCCGAACAAGCTTCCCGGGCCGTGCCCGGGGGGAATCGGGCTCACCACGGCGCTGGTGGCTCTGCGCAGCGGCTGGGTCGTTGTCGGCAGCCTCCCCACCAAGGACGGCACGTCAGCGACCATGCAGGCGGGCTGCCTGCTCGTTCTCGATCCGATGGGGAATGTCGTCGAGACGGTATCCGGTCCACCGATCAACGGCCCGTGGGACATGACCGCCGTCGATCGAGGTGGCATGGCGACCCTCTTCGTCACCAACGTGCTCAACGGCACCGTTGCCTCGAGCCCGGACGTCGTCAACCGGGGCACTGTGGTTCGTCTTGGGCTGACGACCCCGAGCACGGGTTTGCCGACAATCACCTCGGAGACTGTCATCGGCCAGGGATTTCCGGAGCGAACCGATCCGTCGGCGCTGGTGGTCGGCCCGACTGGACTTGGTATCAATAGGAAGGGAACGCTCTACATCGCCGACAGTGCCGCCAGCCGTGTTGCATCCATCGGCGGTGCACTCACCCGGACGACGCCGGCGACCGGCACCACCGTGTCCGCAGGCGGGAATATCAATGATCCGCTCGGCTTGGCCATGGCTCCCAATGGCGACATCCTCACGACCAATGGAGGGGACGGCAATCTGGTGGAGACGACCCCAAGCGGCAACCAGGCCGCGGTGAAGACGCTCGATAGCAGCCCGGCGCCCCCGGGGCCAAATGGGAATGGCACGCTCTTCGGCCTGGCGGTGGTACCTGATGGCAGTGGCGTCTACTTCGTCGATGACGGCACCAATACCCTGAATCTGCTGAACAAGGCGTGACCTGGCTGCGACCGGCGCGGAGAGAGCGTGCCCACGAGCACCCCGAACACCGCGGCACCGGCGGCGGAAGCAGGCGCTCTGGTGGCAGCGTTCGTGCTTCTAGGCGCTGGACTCTGGAGGCCCCGGCGCAAGTGAGGGGTCGAGCGCGTCAATCGAGATCGAGCGCGACGGCCCGCAGCGACATGCGCGAGCCCCTGGCGGCCGGTGTCTGGCGGCTTTCCGGCGCGCCATTGACGAGCTTCGGGCGATCACCGCTGGGGACGGGGCCTCGAGCCGAAAGCGCGCGGGTGCGTGTAACCCGATCGCGTAGCATTGATTCGCCGACTAATGGGGCCAAACTGATCTGGAGGCGCCCAGACGATGCGGGCTCTTGAGGCGACACTGGCGTTGGGGCTCGTTCCCCTTGTACTGGCCGCGTGCGGTAGTTCGTCATCGTCCACCTCAGGAGCGACGCCCACCTCCGCCTCGGCCTCGACTGAGAGCCCGACCTCCAGCCCTTCGTCGAGCCCTGCTCAGATCAAGACGGCGACGGTGACGGTCTCAGGGGCCTCCAAGACCGTGCTGGCCGACAGCCAGGGAATGACCCTCTACTACCGGACCACGGACAGCTCGACCAAGGTCACCTGCACGGGGACCTGCGCGGCCAACTGGCCCCCGGTCCTGGCGACATCTGGCACGCCGACCGGTTCGTCTTCGGTCACCGGCACTCTGACCGTGTTCGCGGGTCCGAATGGAAACCAGGTCCTGTACAACGGACACCCTCTGTACCGCTGGGTCCACGACACGGCTCCGGGGCAGGCGACCGGCCAGGGGGTTGGCGGCTTCCTTGTAGCCACGCCGGATCTGGCAGCTTCGAGCTAGGAGCGCGGGCAGCAAGATCTCCGCCTCGGCAGCCGTCGTACACGGTGAGTCGGCGCCGCGGGTGCGCCGGAAGGGCAAGGCGGGAGGTAGGTACAGCTGATGGACCTGGCACCCTTGCTGGCCAGCCTGGCGCTCCTCATCCTGCTCATGACCGTGGTCTGGGTGGTCGCCCTGGTCGATGTGGCGCAGGCGCGGGACACCGACCCGACGACGCGGCCGCTGCTCGCTGCACTCCTGATCTTCGTCGCCCCGGTCGGCCTCCTGGCCTGGGCACTGGTCCGCGGGCCGGACTGGTGGCGAGCCTTGGCCGTGGTCGCGACACTCGGAACCCTTGTCATCGTGCCCCTGCTTGTGATCGCCGCAGCCTCCTCGGCACGATCGCACTCTGTCTCCCCGGCACGGCAGCAGACCCCCACCGTGATGGTGGAGCGGGCGCCGTCGCTGGTTTGCGATAGCACCGGCGCGTGCTACGACCCCAGCCATGGCGCCACGGTGCACGCCACGCCCTCGCGGTAGCGTCAAGGCTCGGTAGGCGATGCTCGCGCGCGCGAGATGCGGAACGGTGCGTCGAGCGCGAGCAGAAGAACGATTGCGAGCATCCCGGCGATGCCGAGGTACCACGGCCATGGGCCCATGAGATCGAAGAGCGTTCCTGCAGCTCCCTTGCTGCGAAGAAACAGATAGTTGCCACCAGTAGCCACGTCCGCCGGTACCGCAACCACGAATGCGTAGAGTGCCGTGATGGCGAAGACGCGTGGCACCGCGTGATCACGCGGCCTCAGTCTAAGCCCGATGACAAGGAAGAGCGCGGCGAGCACCGGGCCGATGTGAGCGATGTAGAACTGGAAGTAGAAGTAGCTGGGAAAGTGATAGCGCGTGTCCGGCTGGAGCACGCCCTGGATCGTCCCGGCGCAACCCCAGAAGTACGTCAACTCGACGAGCACTGGGAGCGGCCGCCAGAGCGTGGCCGCGGCGACGATGTTCGCCACCGGGCAGACGTCGATCAGGAGGTTGCTCGAGGCATTCCACGTCCCCCCGGCAGCGAGGACTGTCTGCCACACGACAATGTTCACGAGGAGCGCGGCACCCAGGGCCCGTCCCGCGGGCACCCGCCACGGACCTGGCCACCGGCGGGCCGCCGCGCAGAGACCGACACTGACCAGGGCGCCGACCGCAGCCGCGCCGAGGTGCTCCGTACTGGTGAGCGCGACCACAGCCACCGGCGCATGTATCAAGGTCGCGATGGTAGCTCCGGGCAGCTCAGCCCCTCACTGGTCTCTGAGCCGCGATACCACCGCCCGCACCTTGCCACTCGGGCCGGGCGCGATCGCCTCCACAAACCTGATCTCGACCGAGGCCTGTTCTCCGATGGTGCTCCGGAACCGCTGGAGCAGGTTGCGGCCAAGAGCCTCACGGTCGGTGGACGTTGCACTGACGACGTCGACGCAGAGTTGGTCTGGAGCCAGTTGGACAACTTGGAACTGCCACACCTCGTCCTCACCGCGGAACGGGACGCAGACCATCTGGGGGTGGATGCGACGGCCGTTGCTCACCTCGACCCACTCGTCGCTGCGACCCTGGATCGGGGAGAGAAGAGGCAGGTTTCTGCCGCAGCCGCACCGACCCGGCAGTAGGGCGGCCACGTCACCGATCCGGTAGTTCAGGACGACGGTGGCTCGGTTCTCGAGGTTGGAGACCACCACCTCGCCCACCTCACCCAGGGGCAGCGCCCGTCCGTCCAACCCGACCACCCGCACCGGATAGCAGTCGACGTTGACGTGAAGCACGCTCTCGTGGGCGCAGCCAAAGGCGATCGGTTGAGCTTCGACGGCCTGATAGAGCTCAAAGACCGGAATTCGAAAACCCTCCGAGATCAGCCGCCTGCTTGCCTCGGTGAGGGCGTCGCCGCCGAAGACAACGGCCTTGGGCTGATGAAAGGCGCCGGGATGGGATTGGAGGTAGCCGAAGAGGGCGGCGAGATACGACCCGTACGAGGCGATCACCTCGGGCTGGTGCTGCGTGATCAGCTTGATGTTCAGGGTTGGAGGGTCCCCGAGTGACAGATGCTGTCGCTTCGGACGGAGCAGCTGCGGGACATAGGCCAGAGCCCGCCCGATTCGCTCGCCTTCACGTGGGCTCCCACCTGGGGCCGTGATCACCGTCTCGCGGTAGCCGAAGCGCCTGCCGACCAGATCAGCGACCATGGAACGGTATCGCTCGCGCCGGGAGATCACTGTGAACCACGACTTCCAGTCCCAGAAGACGGTGAGGGGAGATCCGGTGCTGCCGGAGCTCCGCATCACCGCGTACGCCGATTGCGGTTGGGCAGCAGACAGGAAGTACTCCGGGTCGCGTTGGAGCTGGTCCCGTTCGAGCACTGGCAACCTGGCGAGGTCCTCGGCCGAGGTGAGGTCATCTGGCGTCAGGCCCAGCCGGTCCATCGTTTCCCGGTAGTAGGGAACGGTCTGATACGCGTGCGCCACCATGGAGGTCACCCGGCGAGACTGCATCCGCCGGATCGCCTCCTCACTGCGAAAGGGAAACGCGGCCTCGCCGACGGTCTGGCGCGCCAGATAGGCAGACCATCGAAGCTGTCGTGCCAATCGAGCGATGCCGGACTGCATCGTCCAGCCAGTGTAGGCGCTCCATCGGGGAGCGCGCCGTCTTGACAAGGTGATGGCGGCGGGCTCAAGTTGCCGCATGCGCCACAGCTCCGCCCGACTTCAGCAACGGATCTGGTGGACCGGCTACCTCGCGGCACACACCGCGGGTGAGGCGCACTTTCCCTTCCTTCCGGAGATCGTGCTGCGGCGAGTGCAGTCACATCGCGTCCGGTCGATCGTTCGGCACGCGTACCACGCCGTCCCTTACTACAGAGAGAGCATGGACCGCCTGCGCTTGCGTGTGGAGCAGTTTCGCACCGTGGAAGACCTGGCGCTTCTGCCAATCCTCGAGCGGGACCAGATCCAACGGGACCCTGAGTATTTCCTCTCCACCGCGCCGGCGAAGCTGCCACACCGAACGGAGCGCAGCTCGGGAAGCACCGGCGTTCCCGTCACGGTCTTCTGGGATTGGGCCTCCTGGCTGCGGACTCTGGCTCGTCGCGAGCGGGCCACCTTGACGGTTCGGCGGCTGGCTGGCCGCCGCAACCATCGCGCCACCCTCATCGCGGTGTTGCCGGTGGCGATGGAAGGGATCTCGATGCTTCGCGACGGGACCCTCATCCCGGCGCGACTGCGACCAATCCAGCAACGGCTCTCGTCACTTGATCCCCCGGAGCTGAACATCGAGCGGATGAACGAGTTTCGTCCAGACGTGGTGGTCGCCTTCGGCTCATACGTGGACGCGTGCTTCCGATACCTGGAGGCGTATCCACGCGACTTCCATCGTCCCAAGGCCATCGTGTATGCGAGTGACGCTCTCCCTGAGCCAACGCGGCGGCGTGTGGTCGAAGGTTTCGGAATACCAGTCGTTGCCGGCTATCAGGCTGTCGAGGCTCATCCGATTGCATTTGGATGCGGTCGAGGAAGCTCGATGCATGTGAACATCGACATCAACCCGGTGCGCATCGTGGGGCGCTCGGACGAATCGCTCGCTGTGGATGAGACGGGTGACATCATCGTTTCGAATCTCGAGAACCGCGCCTCGGTGATCCTCAACTACCGTATCGGCGACCTCGCCGCCCTGCTGTCAGAACGATGCAGCTGCGGGCGGACGCTACCACTCCTCTCACGCATTCAAGGACGCCGAGGTGACTGGTTCGAACTCACGGGGGGCGTGTCCATACCGCCCCAGGAAATCGAGATCGAATTGACTCCCGAAACCGAGATCATGCGCTGGCAGCTGGTCCAGGTCGCCCCTGACCTCATCCGGGTTTCGCTTCTGTGCCGGCCGTCCTGCGACAAGGAAGCGCTCCGGCTACGCTTGGAAGCAAGGCTGGTGCGAGTGTTTCGCGGCCTGGCCCGGGTGGAGACACAGTTTGTGGACCGGTTCGGTCAATCTCCGTCGGGGAAGTTCCACGCGTTCGTGCCGCTATCCCGGCGGTAGCGGTCGGCGAGCCGTCTCAAGCTCGGGTGAGCGCCTGACGGCTGCGTTGCAGAAAATCGCGCTCGGTGGCGTTGTCGGTGTGGGCGATCGCCGCCTCGTACGCACGCGCCGCCTCGGGGTTGCGGCCGAGGCGCCGGAGCAGGTCGGCGCGGATGGCGTGGAGCAGGTAGTAGCCGTCGAGGTCGAGGCCGTCGACGACGGTGAGCGCTGCATCTGGTCCCTCGACTTCGGCGACCGCGACCGCGCGGTTGAGGGCGACGACCGGGCTCGGGGCGACCGACTGGAGCTGGTTGTACAGCTGCAGGATCTGCCACCAGTCGGTGGCGGCCGCGGCCGGCGCGTCGCTGTGGACGGCGTTGATCGCCGCCTGCAACTGGTAGGGGCCGGGCTGGTTGCGCATCAGGCATTGCCGGACGAGGGCCTGGCCCTCGTCGATGAGGCCGCGATCCCACAGGGCGCGATCCTGGTCGGTCAGCAGCACCAGGTTGCCGTCCGAGGTCGTGCGGGAGGCGCGACGCGACTCGACGAGCAGCATCAGCGCGAGCAGCCCCATGACCTCCGGCTCGTCGGGCATGAGCTCGGTCAGGAGCCGTCCGAGGCGGATCGCCTCGGCGCAGAGGTCGTCGCGAACCAGCCGGGCGCCCGAGCTCGCCGCGTAGCCCTCGTTGAAGATCAGGTAGATCACGACAAGCACGGCGCGAAGGCGGCCCGGGAGGTCGGCTTCGCTCGGGATCCGGTACGGGATCCTCGCGTCGCGGATCTTGCCCTTGGCCCGGACCAGCCGCTGGGCCATGGTCGGCTCGGGCACCAGGAAGGCGCGCGCGATCTCTGCGGTGGTGAGGCCTCCGAGGAGCCGGAGCGTCAGCGCGACCTGCCGGACGGGGGCGAGCGCGGGGTGACAGCAGGTGAAGATCAGGCGCAGCCGATCGTCGCGCACGGCACCCTCCTCGGCCGCCTCGCCACGCTCGTGCAGAAGCGCGGCCTGCGCCTGCCGGTCGGCACGAGACGCCTCCCGGCGGAGGCGGTCGATCGCCCGGTTGCGGGCGGTGGTGATGATCCAACCGGCCGGACGCGGGGGCAGCCCGGCGGCCGGCCATCGCTGCACCGCCGCGGTGAACGCGTCCTGGACCGCCTCCTCGGCGAGGTCGATGTCACCGAATTGGCGGACCAGGACGGCCACCGCGCGACCGTACTCTTCGCGGAACACACGTTCGATCTCGGAGACGTCGAGGGCCGGCACGCCGATGTCAGCCTTCGGCGTTCTCTTGGAAGGGACGCACCTCGACCGGTCCGCCGCACGCCCGCGTCGCCTTGGTCGCCCAGGCGAGCGCGGCGTCGAGATCTGCGGCCTGGATCACCCAGAACCCGCCGATGTGCTCCTTGCCCTCGGCGAAGGGGCCGTCGGTGGTGAGCACCTCGCCGTCCTGGACCCGGACCACGGTGGCCGTGTTCGCGGGGTGCAGCCCGCCGGCGAACACCCACGCCCCGGCCTTCTGAATCTCGGCGTTGAGGGCGTTCACGTCCCGATACATCTTCTGCATCGTCTCCGGGGGTGGCAGCGGGTCGCCCTCGACCATGTGAACGCTGAGCAGGTACTGCTTCATCGGGGTTCCTCCTTGACGGTACCGCCGGCGCCGTGCCGGCGTCTCACCCTCTACACGAACGGCCCGCGCCCGGATCGACATCGAGACGGACTCGACCGAGGGCTAGGGTGGCCCGACCGTTTGAACGGCCTGCCGTGGTGGTCGAGCCGGTGCTTACGCGGTCGCCTTTCGGGCCCGGCTGGGCGCGACGCGAGGCGGCTCGCCCGGCATCTTCGGATAGACGGGTGGCCACGGCGCATCGACCAGCCCGGCGGCCGTGTCGCGCGCGTGGAGGGCCAGCAACGGCTCGAGTGACTGGGGAGCGGCGGTCATCGAAGCCCATGGGTCGCCTTGGCGAGCGACCCGCGCGGGCACGGTGGCGATGGAGAGCGAGTCCGGGTCGATGGCGTCGAGCTCGTCCCAGGTGAACGGTGTGGACACCTGAGCACCCGGACGAGCACGCACGGACCAGGCGCCGAAGATCGTCTTGTGGGGGGCGTTCTGGTTGAAGTCGACGAAGACCCGGCGGCCGCGTTCCTCCTTCCACCAGGCCGCGGTCGTCAGCTCGGGACGCCGGCGCTCGAGCTCGCGAGCGACTGCGACCGCGGCAGCCCGCACCTGGTAGGAGGTCCACCGCGGTTCCAACCGCACGTACACATGGATGCCACGGTTGCCCGTCGTCTTGGGCAGACCCACGATGCCGAGTTCGTCCAACAGAGCGCGCACCTCGCGTGCTGCCTCCTGCACCATCGGGAAGGTGACGCCCGGACTGGGGTCGAGGTCGATCCGGAGCTCGTCCGCGTGATCGGGATCAGATGCCTGGGCGGGCCACACGTGGAATCCAATGCAGGCGAGATTGACGGCCCACAGCACGTGCGCAAGGTCGGCCGCCACGAGGGCGCGCGAGGTCGTGCCGTTGGGGGTGCTGACGATCGTCGTCTGCAACCAGTCGGGGTGCGAGTCGGGAATCCTCTTCTGGAAGAACGAGGAGCCGCCCGCCCCGTGGGGGAAACGCTGCAGGAGCACAGGCCGATCGCGCATCGCGCGAAGCAAGGGCTCCTCGACCGCCTGGTAGTAGTGGACGAGGTCGAGCTTGGTCTCGCCGCGCTCTGCGAAGAACACCTTGTCGGGGCTCGTGATGATGACCTCACGGCCCGACGCCTCGACCGCCGCTGTCTCGTCACCCATCACGGAGGAGCATAGCGGCCCTTGGCTCGATGATCCCGGAACGCTGCAGCCGTTCCCGCATCCGCCGGGAAGAACAGCTCGATCGCGAGCTCGGAGGTGGTCACCTCGAACGGGGTGTCGAAGGTGGCGAACATGCCGAAGAACGCCCACTCACCGCCGTTGGGAGCGCGCATCCTGACCGGGCCGAGGATGTCGTCAGCGCCGGAGCGCGAAGCTCGACCATGCCGGGGGGCGGGCGCAGGGTAACCGGCGAACTCCTCGACCAGGGCAGCGAGGTTCGCGTCGCCGGTGATCGCAGCCTGCCGCTCGAGCCGCTCGCGAATGAAGGCGTACGCTTCGCCGAAGTTGAGGATCCGAGGGGCGATGTGCAGGCCGACCCGCAGCACGTTGATCGGCGGCACCAGCAGCGCCGGATCGACACCCTCGATCAGCGGTAGGACGGCGGAGTTGGCGGTGACCAGGTTCCAGGCGCGGTCGAAGACGACCGCCGGATAGGGCATGTGGCCGGTGAGGATCAGCTCGAGCGCCTCCCGGACCGGTGCCATGTCGGGGTCGTCGAGTGAGCGCTGTGGGAAGGCCGGGGCATGGCCGGCGGCGAGCAGCAGGAGGTTGCGCTCCCGGAACGGGACCCCGAGCTGCTCGGCGAGCCGCAGCACCGTCTCGGGGCTCGGCGTCGACCGACCGGTCTCGACGAAGCTCAGGTGCCGGGCCGAGATGCCGGCCTCGAGCGCCAGGTCGAGCTGAGTGCGCCGCCGGCGCCGGCGCCACTCGCGCAGCAGCGGCCCGACCCGGGGCTGCGAGGTGATGGTCGCCATCTCGTCGTGGCGGACTATAGCGGCGACGCGATCGCCCCTCGATTACCTCCCAGGTAATCGACACGACGACCCCCGGCGAGCGATCCTCGGCTCATGCCAGGCTCCGGGCCGCCGACCACCGCCGACGCCGCCGCGGCGCGGGCGGCACTCGCCTCCGTCGTTCCCCGGCTGACCGCGCTCATCCGCTCCATCCGCAATCCGGCCGCACCGGCGGTCGGCGAGTGGAACGCTGGCGATGTCGCCGTCCACCTCGCCCACGCCTGGGAGCTGCTGCCGGCCCTGGCCAGGGGCGACATGGGATCTCCGCTTCACCAGCCGGACGAGCTCGCCGGTGTGACCACCGCGATGGTGCAGCGCGAGCCCGCTCGTGAGCTGGAAGCGATCGCGGGGCGCATCGAGGAGGCGGCGTCCGACTACCTGGCGACCCCGATGACGGACAACGGGGCTCGGCCGTGGATGATCGAGGGGACGACGCTGCCGTCCTCTGCCTTCAGCTGCCACCTGCTCAACGAGTCGCTGGTGCACGGGTACGACATCGCCCACGCGGAGGGCCGCCGCTGGCACATCGATCCCGCGCACGCCGGCATGGCCATCATGGGCTTCGCCATCCCCGCGCTGTCGGTGGTCGACCCGCGCTTCCCCGTCGACCAGCGGCACGCCGCCGGCGTTCGCGCCTGCTTCGACATCCGGGTGCGGCGGACCGGGCGTTTCTGCCTGGTCTTCGACGACGGAGCGCTGACCGTCGAGGCGCCGGGCGAACGGCCGGCCGACTGGCACATCTCCGCCGAGCCGGCGACCCTCTTGCTCCTCCTCTGGTCGCGCACGAGTCCGTGGCCGGGCATGCTCAGCGGGCGGTTGCGGGTGTGGGGGAGGCGGCCGCTGCTCGGGATGCGCCTGACGCGGATGATGCGCAACCCGTAGCTCGCGCCTCGCGTGTTCGCGCTCGCCCTCGTCATTCTGGCAGTGCTGACTGTCGTGGTGTTCCTGGCCATGCGCTCTGCCGTGGGCTGGGAGGGAGTGATCCGAGGTACCGCGGTGTACACGATCGCGGTGGTCGCCATGGCGCTGGTGACCGTATTGGTGATCCTGGCCACCCACGCCGCGGCGCGGTGATGTGGTAGACAGGCCGTCACCGAGGCTCACCTATGGCGCCCAGACACTCCCACTTCACCCCAGCACTCTTCGACTTCCTTCGCGAGCTTCGAGCGCACAACAATCGCGAATGGTTCCAGCGGAACAAGGTGCGCTACGAGGCAGATGTCCGCGCGCCCTCGCTCCAGTTCATCACCGACGCCGCCCTGCCGCTGCGGAGGATCAGCAGGCACCTCGTCGCCGATCCCCGTCCCGTCGGCGGCTCGCTCTTTCGTATCAACCGCGACATCCGTTTCTCGTCAGACAAGAGTCCCTACAAGACCGCTGTCGGCATGTCCTTCGGTCATGATCGCGGTCGGGATGGCCCCGCTCCCGGCTACTATCTCCATCTCGAGGCGGAACAGTCCTTCGTCGGCGGCGGAGTGCACATGCCCGACACGGCGACGCTCAACCGTGTCCGAGACGCGATCATCGCCGACACCGGCGGCTGGAGACGTGTCGTCGAAGACGCCGACTTCGCGCCCGCGTTCACCCTCATGGGTGACGCCCTGAAGCGCGCTCCGCAGGGATACGATCCGAGCCACCCCTACGTCGAGCACCTCAAGCGCAAGAGTTACGTATGGCACGTGGCCTACTCCGAGGCCGAGGTGTGCGCCCCCGACTTCATCGACCGCTTCCTCGACTCCTGCCGGATGGCGGCGCCATTCACCCGCTTCCTTGCCAAGGCTCTCGATGCCGCCTGGTAGCCGTGCCGTTCCCTCATCCCGGCCCGACGTGGGGGTCAGGCCGATGGCCCCCGGCGATTGGCCCGCGGTGCGCCGGATCTATGAGGAGGGGATCGCCACCGGGGATGCCACCTTCGAGACCGAGGCTCCGGCATGGGAGAGTTGGCACGCGAGCCACCTCGCTGCTCCCCGGTTGGTTGCCCGGTGCAATGGGGAGGTCGTCGCCTGGGCCGCCCTCGCACCGGTCTCCGAGCGCTGCGTGTACGCCGGCGTCGCGGAGGACAGTGTCTACGTGAGCGCGGAGGCGCGCGGACGTGGCGTGGGACACGTGGTTCTCACAGCCCTTGTCGCCGAAGCAGAGGCGGCCGGGATCTGGACGGTGCAGACGGGGATCTTTCCGGAGAACCACGCCAGCGTCGCGCTGCACCAGCGTTGCGGCTTCCGCATCGTCGGCACGCGAGAACGCGTGGGCCGGCTGGCCGGACGGTGGCGCGATGTGGTCCTTCTCGAGCGCCGAAGCTCGGTTGCCGGGATCGACTGACCCGGCTGAGGCGGCCGCCGCATACGGCCGGCTGCGGCGTCAGTCGGACCAGCCGTTCTCGCGGTTGTACTGCCTGGTGGACATCGCCGCATCGACCAGGCCGCAGAGCCAGACCAGCGAGCCGAACAAGAGCAGCGCCGGAAGCGCGATCAACAGCTCCTGACAGTGGGAGCCGGTGCAGTCGATGGCCCCCGACCCCATGACGGCGGTCACTCGGGAGTGGTTCTCCGCCGCGAGCAGGAGGGCGGCCGCGGCCGAACCGTTTGCCAGGAGGCAGAGAGCGAGACCTCGTGCCCACTGTCCTGCAAGGGCTGTCCCGAGCCCGCTGACGAGCAGGCTGGCGAGCACGTGCAGGGCAACACTCTTCCGGGGACGGGGCTGCGGCGCGACTTGGACCCACCGAGTGCCGTTCCACTGCAGGAGCCCGTCAGCAGAGTAGGGAAAGTGCATCACCCCGGTCCCCACCCCCGTGCGACGGCTGGCCGCCCCCCATCTCTATCCCTCTGTGCGGTCGGCGCTCCCGCCAATCGCGAAGCGAAGGCTAGGCCAGGCAGGCCGGGCGTGGCCGAGACTTCGTGAATCTTTACAGCGAGAACGACACCGTGGTGCCCGAGCTGCCGGCGCCGGGCGGTGGGGTGATCGCGGGCACGGAGGCGCGGTAGTCGTAGTCATCGAGCGATGAGGAGGTGGTGTCCTGCGGGCTGTGCCCGCAGGCCGTGCTTCCTCCCGACGTCGCCCTGCCGGTCGTCTTGTTCTCGATCACCCGTGCGGGCCCGTCGACAGCGACGTAGGTAATGCTCGGTGCGGCGCCCGGCGCCTTGCCGTCGTCCATGATGGCGATGACCCGGATGCCCTTGATGGTGCTCACCGCGCCCTTGGTGAGCTTGCCGTGCTCCTTCTGCGCGCAGTCGATCGTCTTCGACAGGGTTGCCGACTGAGCCTGGAGCTCGAGGTCCGGCGTCGCCTCTCGGAAGGGGCTGCCGCTCTGCGACACGTATGCCTTGCCGCCGACAACGACCACCACGTCATCGCTGCTTCCCTGCTTGAACTCGATGCGGGCCGCGTTCTGGGTGACATCGCCGGTGACGTGGGTGGTGCCGGTGTCGTTGGTCTGGGTACCGACGATGCGGACGTGGTCGACCTGCCTCATCGCCGCCAGGGTGTCGCCGTAGATCTGGTCGGCGCTCCTGCTCGCCTCGCCCGAGTCCGAGCCCGAGCCGCAGCTGCCGAGGGAGACCAGGCAGGCGCTCCCGAGCGTGGCGGCGAGGGCCCTGATCAGCATGAGAGATGGCATCGTGTCCTTTGCGTCGAACGGCGCATCAGCTGCGGCTCACCGGTGCGAGCACCCGGTCGACGGCAGCGAGCACATCATCGCTCAACCGGGTCCCCGATGCGGCCGCGTTGGCATCGACCTGCTCGGGACGGCTGGCCCCGACGATCGCCGCCGTCACCTCGGGCCGTCGCAGCACCCAGGCGATCGCCATCGTCGCCATGGTCAGTCCCGCCTCGCCGGCGAGCGGACCGAGCGCCTGGACCGCCTCCAGCACATCGTCGCGGAGAAGGCCACCCATCGCCCAGTTCATGTCGTCGCTGCGCGCCCGCGAGTCGGCGGGAGGCGCTTGGCCCGGACCGTACTTGCCCGTCAGCACACCCTGGGCGAGCGGTGACCACACGATCTGGCCGATGCCCTTCTGCGCGCAGAGCGGGAAGACCTCCGGCTCCGGGGCTCGCCAGAGCATTGAATACTGCGGCTGGCTCGAGACGAAATGTTCCACTCCGGGAAGATCCAGTGACCGGCGGATCTGATCGGGCGTCCACTCGCTGAACCCGATGTAACGCACCTTCCCCGCTCGCACCACCTCGCTCAGCGCATCCATCGTCTCCTCGAGCGGTGTCTCGGGGTCGTAGCGATGGCACTGGTAGAGGTCCACGTGGTCGGTCCGCAGGCGCCGCAGCGAGGCGTCGAGCTGCTTGTGGATCTGCGCTGCGGAGAGGCCGTGGTCGCGCGGTGACATCGGGAAGAACAGCTTGGTTGCCAGGATGTAGGAGCTGCGGTCGATCCCGGCCAGCGCCTCGCCGAGCAGCGATTCGGCGCCGCCGCCACCGTAAACGTTGGCGGTGTCGAACAGGGTGATGCCGGCGTCGAGGGCTCGGCGGACGCAGGCGATCGCCTGGTCACGTGCGACGCCGCCTCCGTAGGTCAGCCACGACCCGAGGGCCACCTCGGAGACGAGAAGATCACTGTCGCCGAGCCTGCGGTACTCCATCCCGCGTCCCTCCGGTCCGGCCGTTGCAGCGGCGCAGGCCCGGACTCTAGGGACATCGCCCGCACCTTTACAGCAGCTTACAGGCGCAGCCGACTCCGCCTGCGGGCGATCTCCTACCATGGAGGACGGCATGCGGCCGCGGGCGGGAGCGGCTTGACCAGGGGGAGACACGATTGGCCATCGACGCTGCCGCCTCTGGCGGCGCCGGTTCCAGCCGCCGCTCGGAGTCCCCGCCGCCGGCGGCGCTGTCCGGGTACCTCGCTGCCCTCGGTCCACTGCGGGACCTGGTGGAGGACGACAGCCTCACCGAGATCATGGTCGTGGGCCCGGACCGGGTCTACGTGGAGCGGGAGGGAAGGGTCCACCTCACCGATGTCAGGTTTGACAACGAGGCCCACCTGGTCGGGGTGATCGACCTGATCGTCACCGCCGTCGGACGCGAGCTGAACCGCCGCCATCCCATCTGCGAGGCGCGGCTGCTCGACGGCTCGCGGGTGGCAGCCAGCATCCCCCCGGTGGCGCTCAACGGTCCCCTGCTCACGATTCGCAAGTTCAGCCGCCGGCGGTACGACGTCGGGGACCTCGTCGCCTTCGGGTCCATCACCGAGGAGGCGGCCGCCTACCTCCAGGTTGCCGTCCTGGCCCGCGCCAACCTGATCATCAGCGGGGGAGCGGGGAGCGGAAAGACGACCCTGCTCAACGCACTCTCACGCTTCATCGCGGAAGAGGAGCGAGTGGTCACCATCGAGGACGCGGCAGAGTTGAAGCTTCATCAGGAGCATGTCTGCTCCCTCGAGTCGCGCTCCGGTGATGACGACGGCACCGGCCGGATCTCCATCCGCGACCTGGTCGTTCATTCGTTGCGGATGCGGCCTGACCGGATCATCGTCGGCGAGTGCCGGGCCGGCGAGGCGCTGGACATGCTTCAGGCAATGAACACCGGTCATGACGGGTCACTCACCACCATTCATGCCAACAGCCCGCGCGATTGCCTGGCACGACTCGAGACGATGGTGCTCATGGCGGGTCTCGACCTCCCAGTTCGGGCCATCCGCCAGCACATCGCCTCCGCCATCGACGTGCTGGTCCACCTGAGCAGGCTGAAGGACGGCCCACGGCGGGTCGTCTCCGTCAGCGAGATCGTCGGCATGGAGGGAGACATCATCACCATGCAGGACATCTTCAGCATGGGCCGCGGCACCGAATCTGCGAAGCAAGCGGCGGTCACCAGGCTCCGGCCGACGGGAGTGCGCCCGCAGACGCTCCGCCGGCTCGAGGAGCGCGGCATCCCCGCCCCGGACGCGCTGCGCCGGCTGTTCCCGGTCCCGCGGGTGGTCGCCTGACGCCGGCGCGAGCCGCCGAGACCGTCGAGCGTTCACGATTGGAGCTGTGTGGGTGACCGCTGCCGCCTGGGTGGGCTTCCTGGTCGGGATCGTCGTCGTGCTGGTCACCGCTGCCAGCGTGCTGACGACCATGGTGGTTCCTCGCGCTGCAAGGTCTCGCCTGTCGCGGTGGTTGGGGATCACACTGCGACGACTGTTCTACCTGGTGGTGGTTCGCATCGACGGCTATGAGGGCCGCGATCGCGTCCTCGCCATGCTCGGCCCCGCGTTTCTGGTGACGCTGCTGGCCACATGGATGATGCTGGTCTTCGTCGGATACAGCCTGCTCCTGTTGCCGTGGTCGGGTCCCTCGCTGACCGAGGCGATGAGGCTGAGCGGATCGTCGATGTTCACGCTCGGCTTCGTGGTGCCTCAGGACGCGGCACCGACGGTGCTGGTGTTCCTGGCGGCCGCCAGCGGGCTGGTGATCGTCGCCCTGCTGATCGCCTACCTTCCCGCGCTCTACAGCGCCTTCAACCGCCGCGAGACCCTGGTCACCATGCTGGACGCCCGTGGCGGGTCACCGGCCTGGGGTCCCGAGGTGCTTGCGAGGCAGGAACTTGTTGACGTGGTCGACAGCCTGGGCCAGTTCTACGAGCGCTGGCAGGAGTGGGCCGCCGACCTCGCCGAGACCCACACCAACTATCCCACCCTCGTCTTCTTCCGATCTCCCCACCCCTACCGTTCCTGGATCATCGCGCTGCTGGCGGTTCTCGACGCCGCCGCGCTCCACCATGCCCTCAACCCGCTGTCGTCGCCCTCACAGGCGCGGCTGGTGCTGCGGCAGGGCATCACCTCGCTGCGCGACATCGCAACGGTGCTGCGCATCCCCTTCGATGCCGACCCCCACCCGGAGGACCCGATCGCGCTCACCCGGGAGGAGTTCGACACCGGCGTCGCCCACCTCGAGGCGAGCGGCTGGAGCATGGAACGCGGACCCGACGACGCCTGGACGAACTTTCGTGGCTGGCGGGTCAACTACGAGTCGATCTCGTACGCCATCGCCGACCGGGTGGTGGCGCCGCCGGCACTCTGGTCGGGACCGCGTCGCTATCTCCAGGAGGCTGCGAGGTCGCCCCTGCGCCCGCCACATCGTGAGCCGGACCAGGCGGACGAGCGCGACCTGCTGCGTCGCGCGACCGCCAAGCGCCGTGCTGCCCGACCCCGCCGGCCCGACTGGTGAATCACCGCAGGCCCGTGCGCAGCTCCTGCTTGCGCACCTTGCCCGAGCTCGTCCGAGGCAGTGAACCGAGCACGTACCAGCGTCGCGGCTGCATGTAGCGCGCAAGCTGGGCCGCGCAGAGCCGGCGCAGCTCGTCGATGACGCCGTCGCCGCGAGGCGACACCAGCACCGCCACCACCTCTTCGCCCAGGTCTGGGTCGGGAACGCCGACCACCGCGGCCTCGACCACGTCGGGATGAGCCTCGATGACCCGCTCGATCTGGCGCGCCGGCACCTTGTGGCCTCCGCGCACGATCACGTCCTTCAGCCGGCCGGTGAGCGTCACCCGTCCGTCACCGGCGACGCTGCCGAGGTCCCCGGTTCGCAGGAATCGTCCTCGAAGCGCCGCGGATGTCGCCTCCGCATCGCCGTCGTACCCGCTGAACATCGTGGGCGCCGCCGCTTCCAGCTCCCCCTCGCCGGCGCCGTCCACGGTTCGCACCACCACGCCCGACAGTGGCTGACCCACATCTCCCGGTGGCCCGCCGTGGCGAGGGACGCGACGCATGGTCAGCGGCGATACCTCGGTCATTCCGTAGCGTTCCACCAGGTTGGCGCAGAGGCGCTCGTGTACCAGCGTCGCCAGCCCCGGGGGTAGCGGTGCTCCGCTGACCACGCAGAGCCGCAGCCGGGACGGCGGCGGTCCCTGGGTTGCGGTCAACCTCGACAGCATCGTGGGGACCGCCTGGAGCACCGTCACCCGCTCCCGTTCCATCAGCGCTCGCGCCGCCACCGCGTCGAAACGCCGCATCAGCACCACCGAGGCACCTCCGACCAGCGACGCGTTGAGCACCGCGCTCAGCCCGAAGGAGTGGGCCAGGGGCAGAGCTCCCAGCTGGACGTCGCCCTGCTGGAGGCCGAGCATCTCGAAGGCCACCGCGGCGGCGTTGCCCAGCAACGAGGCGTGGGAGTGCACCGCGTGCTTGGGTGTGCCGGTGGAGCCCGACGTAGGCAGGATCACGGCGGGCTGTTCCGGCGGCAAGGGGCGTGGCTCGCGCCCGGGGTGGTCGACGAGGCCACCGACGCTCAGGTCGCCGCCGCCGCCCTCGGTGACCAGGAGGCGGAGCGCACCGGTGTCCGAGGCGGCCGCTGCCGCGGCGTCGGCGCATTCCTCGTCACAGGCCACCAGCCGCGCCCGCAGGCGTCGCACGCAGCGGATCAGTTCGGCGACGGGAAGCGAGGGCGACAGCGGCGCCACGACGGCGCCGGCGCGAAGCGCCCCGTAATAGACGATGGGGAAGACCAGACCGTTACCGCAGAGCAGGACCACGCGCTCGCCGGTCGCGACTCCATGCCGTTCGAGCCAGGCACAGACACCCGTGGCGGCACGATCGAGCGAGCGGCTGTCGAGAACAGCCTCGTCGAGACGAAGGGCGGCGGCGCCGGGCCGGTCGAGGGACGCCCTCCAGGGGAGGGCGGCGAGGTTGTCGACGGTCAGCGAACCCGGTAGGCAGCGGGCCGGGAGTCGCTGGCGACCACCCGGTCGGCGGCCCGCTCCAGCACGCTGCGGACCTGCTGGCTGCTCACCTGTCCGCCGAGGCGCTTGCGGATGGCGGCGATGGGCATCGGACGGTTGCTCGCCCGGAGCACCGCGAAAACCTCGCGTTCCAACGGGTCGGCGGCACCCTCGGGCGAGGCGCTCGCGGGGGACGCGGATCCGCCCGCCGTGCCGTCGCCGGTCGATGGCTGCTCCCTTGGCGGTGGCGGCATGGCGATCGAGGCCGGTCGGGACCCGGGCTCTGCGCGCAGACGCGCCAGCAGCACCGGCAGCTCGTCGAGAGTGTGGCGCACGAAGCCGGCGCTGCCGCTCACCTCGAGTTCGCGGTCGCCGTCGCGCAGTCGCAGCGAGTGCACCGGTTCGGCCGGCGGGGCGGGGACGAACGGGCGACGCACAAAGGGGCGGTCGTCGTTGCCACGCACGAACCCTCGGTCGCCACCGCGGCCCTGGTGCCGATCTCGTGGCGGTCTCGGTGGCGGAACCCGCTCGTTGGCCATCGCGGCCGAGTGTAGCCCACCGTCACGGATCGACCGGTGGTCGACTTAGAGCGGCATCCAGACTCCCTGGAGAGGAGCCCTGCCACCACGCTCGAAGCCGCAGGCAGCGGTGCAGACGAACTCATCGCCGCCGACGCGCACGCGCAGGTCGGCGACCTCGGTGTTGGCGCAGTAGACGCGACTGCCGTCGGGATCGTGATAGGTGACCCCGGTGATCCAGTCGCGCCGGGCGGTCACCTCGCCCTCGACCTCGGTTCCCTCCAGCCGGGCATGGAACTGGGCCGTCTCGGGTCCGGTGTCGCGCCAGCGAACCGCGCGAAATGCCGTCGCGCCGCCGCTGCGCAGGGTGCGACCGCCGACCCGGAGCGCCAGCGACGAGGCGGCGGGAACGGCTCCACCGAGCCGCTGTGGCCGAGCCCAGATCAGGGTGAGGTATCCGTCCTTGTCGCCATCGAAGCCGAGGGCGTGAAGCCAGCGCCACCGCGCTGCATGGCGGCCGCCGAAGAGATGGGTCTGCTCCACCGCCGTGCCGTCGGCAGACACCGTCTCACCGTCGATGCTGACGGTGCCATGCATCTGTGCCATCGGTATCACCGCGATGGGAAACGTTGCCGAGGCGGCCATGCGCTCGAGCACACCGGGGAAATAGGAGACAGCTTCGGCGTGAGACTCCCAGCGCAGATGCCAGTCCATGTGCCGTCCGTCCGCGTCATCGATGGTCCCGTGACAGCCGTCGCCGGAGAGCGCGGAGCCATCGATCTCGACGCCGGTCTCGATCGGCCGCCACGCGTCAGCGGGGTGAGTGGCCCTCGCGGCGAACCAATGTGGACGCGAGCGGTCGAAGGCACAGGCCCACAGCGCGCAGCTGCCGGGACCGGAGCGCGGCAGGTGAAGCGTCCACCGCAACCAGACCGCTCGCTGTCCGGGAAGCGCGGCGGTCGCGTAGAAGACCTCGTACCAGCCGGTCTGCCCCGGTTGGGCGCGGACTCGATTGGCCTCGGCGAGCGGGAGTGTCAGTGTTCGGCGGAGAGGACGCCCCCGCCCTCGGGGTTGCCGTCCTGGGCGGCTGCCGCAGCGGTTGCCTTCTGTTGATCGTCGTTCGATTCCGAACCCGAGCCGGGGCTCGACTGCGGCGGGATGGGGATGGACGTGGCGGGCTCGTTGCGCTCGTAGGGGTAGGGCTGCGACTGCTCGCCCCGGAGCTTGCGCGCCAGCGGCGAGAGCTTCACCGCTCCGATCGCTGCGCCCCCGGCGCCGAGCAGGAAGACAAACCGCAAGCGGCGCCGGCGCTTCTTCGCCCGCGTCTTCGACGCGCCCTTGGCGCCGGCCCCCGTCTTGCCAGGTGCTTTGCGCGTCTTTGGCCGCGCCTCCTCCGCGGCCGCCTGGCTGAGTCGCTCGGCGGTGTCGGCGAGGACTTCGGCGGCGCGCTCGGCGGCATCGCTCGCCCGCTCGGCGGCGGTGGTGGCGGCGCTGCGCAGAACAGGCGTTGCCTGCCGCTGCGCCTCGCGAGCCGCCTCGCCGGCACGCTCGGCAGCCGCGCTGGCCGCGCTGCGGATCACCGGGGTCGCCTGGCGCTGGGCTTCGCGGGCCGCGTCGGCAGTGCGCTCCGCGATCTCGGCGGCGCGATCCGCCAGCTCGGCCAGGGCGTCGGCGGCACGGTCTCCGACCTCGCTGCGGCGGGCGCCGAACCTGGCGGCGCGACGGGTGCTCTTCCTCGAGAACATGGTCTCCCTCCGTGGCGGCGCGAGCCCCCACCCTCTGGCGGCGACCGTGCGCGACGTGCGCCGGCGGTCAGTCCCGAAAGGGGGATTCTACGAGTGCCGTCCCGCCTCGCATTCGCCGGCCGATGGCGAGGGTGTCGCCGTCGCCCGGGGCGCCTTGGTGCCGATCAGGCGACCTGGCGCCAGCCTGGCCGCCGCCCGGCCGCGGGGGCGCCCAACGGGGCGTCGAGGAACCAGCGGATCCGTGCTGCCGCGACCGCGCCGACGGCGGCGGCGAGCCTCTCCTCGCTGGCGGCATAGACCTCGGCCAGGCTGCCGAAGCGCGTCGTCAGACGCCGTGCAGCAGCCGGATCGACGCCGGGAAGATCGGCGAGGTGGCGTTGCCGGCGGCCCCCCAGCTCATCGGTCTCGGGGTCGCCCATCGGCAGGTCCAGCTCGATCGGGAGGCGGCTCATGAGGACAGTATAACGAACAGGTGTTCGCAGTCAAGCGACCGATGTCCCCGGCGTCGAGAGCCCGGTGGTCGCGGGATCAGCCCGGCCCCGACCGGTCTCCGTCCTCACCTGCGGCCCGCTCGGGCCGGAAGTCGCGCAGCACCCGGCCCGCCTGCCACAGCTCCTGGTCGGCCATGGCGCCCAGCTCACTCTCGAGACGGGACCGATAGTTGGGGTCACTGTTGGCAGCAATCGTGATGCGCGCCTCTTCGCCGCTCAGCACCTTTTGATAGCAGTCCTCGATCACCGGCCGCAGCACCGCCTCGAATCGCGGCGCCCAGTCGAGGGCACCTCGTTGGGCGGTGGTCGAGCAGTTCGCGTACATCCAGTCCATGCCCTTCTCGCCCACCAGCGGGTAGAGGCTCTGCAGCGCCTCCTCGACCGTCTCGTTGAACGCCTCGCTGGGACTGTGGCCGTGCGCCCGCAGCACGTCGTACTGAGCCTTGAAGGCTCCCTGGATCAGCCCCATCAGCACCGACCGCTCGCCGCACAGATCGCTGAAGACCTCGTGCTCGAAGGTCGTCTCGAAGACGTGACCGCTGCCGATGGCGAAGGCGGTGGCCAAGGCGCGGTCACGGGCACGACCGGTGTGGTCCTGGTGAACCGCGAACGATGCGTTGATGCCGCGCCCGGACAGGAAATGCGTGCGCACGGTGAGCCCGGAGCCCTTGGGCGCGACCAGGATCACGTCGACGTCATCGGGAGGGATGATCCCGGTCTGGTCACGGAAGACGATGCCGAACCCGTGGGAGAAGTAGAGGGCATCACCGCTGCGCAGCCGCTTGCGAACCTCGGGCCACATCGCGATCTGCGCGGCATCGCTGAGCAGGTACTGGACCACGGTTCCCTGCTCGGCGGCGTCCTCGATGCTGACCAGGTTCTCGCCCTCCTCCCAGCCGTCGGCGAGCGCTCGGTCCTGGCTTCGCCCGGCGCGGACCCCGACGACCACGTTGAGCCCCTGGTCGCGCATGTTGAGGCTCTGGCCGCGTCCCTGCGGACCGTAGCCGAGCACGGCGGTGACCTCCGAACCGAGGATGGCGCGCACCCTCTCCACCGGGAAGTCGCTGCGCTCGATGATCTCCTCACGGACGCCGTTGATCTCGATGGTCTTCATCGTCCGAGACCCGCGGCGTCCACCCGGTAGCCCGGCGGGTGGTCCGCTTCGGGGACGCCGGTGGACTCCGCGATCCGCGCCCCCAGCTGGTGATAGCCGCTGCGGAAGTAGACCAGTGGGTCACCGTCCGCGTCCGCCCAGGCATCGACCACCAGGCCGACGAGCAGGGTGTGGTCGCCGTGCCGGGAGAGGCTCTCGAGCCGGCACTCGAACCAGGCGATGGCGCCCGGGATGAGTGGCGCCCCGCTGCGGGCCGCACGCATCCCCGCGGTCGCGTTCTCGGTGTCGTCGCGCCCGGCGGTCGCGGCCCAATCGCACACCTGCCGCTGGCCGCTGCCCAGCACGCTGACCGCGAAGTGGCCGGCGTCGCGGATGATCTTCAGCAGCCGCCCGTGGTTGGCGATCGCCAGCAGCACCAGCGGGGGGTCGAGCGAGAGCGACGCGAACGCGGTGGCGGTGATCGCGTGCAGCCGGCCGCGATGCCGCGCCGCGGCGACGGTGACGCCGGAGGCGAACATCCGGGCAGCTCGGCGATGCTGATCGGGGCTCACCGGGCGGGTGGGAATTCCGATGATCTCGACCCCCGTCGCCGATCGCGCGGTGTTCACCCTCTCAGAATACGGCTCCGGCCATGGCAGGCAGGCGGCAGGGGAGCCCGCCTCAGCCGGCCAGCGCGGCGACCGGGCCGGCGCCGTCCTCGAAGTCGAGGCCCTCGTCGTCGAAGAGGCCGAGCTGCAGCAGGTTGCGGATGAAGACGTGACGGTGCTGCCGGTGGGTCCCGTGGGCGCGGATCGCCGCCCGGTGCTCGGGCGCGCCATACCCCTTGTTGCGGTCCCAGCAGTACACCGGGGCGTCGCGATGGAAGGCGGTCATGATGGCGTCGCGGTGCACCTTGGCGACGATCGATGCCGCCGCCACCGCAGGGACCAGGGCATCGCCGTCGACCAGGCAGTGGACCGTGCGTTCGCCACCGATGCGCAGCCGCCCGTCACAGCAGTAGCCGTCGGCGTCGACAGCGCTGGCGAGCCGGCGGAAGATCTCCGTGTTGGCCCAGCCGAGGCCGCGCCCATTGATGTCGTCGGCCGAGATCTCCTCCACGGCGATGCTGACGGCGGAGCGCCGGATGGCGGCTTCCGCGGTCTCGCGCTGACGGGCGCTGAGCAGCTTGCTGTCGCGAAGCAGCGGATGGCGGAAACGCGGCGGAAGCACGACCGCCGCGGCCACCAGCGGCCCGGCGAAGGAACCGCGACCGACCTCGTCCATGCCGCACAGCCGGTGGTGGGTCGGATCGTCCCAGCCGAAGGTGGTTCGCAGATAGCCGCGGAGCGAGAAGCGGGGCACCGCCGCCTCACCGACTCCTGCCGCCTGGCCCCATGGCCGGCGAGTCTAAGGCCGGATCCGCCCGCGTGCCGCGGCATCTCGGCATGTCGCGGCAGCGCGTGCCGCGCTCGCCGGGGGCTCTGCTACGGTGCCTGGGATCATGGCCGAGGTGATCTGGACCGACGTCGGTCCGCGTGACGGGCTGCAGAACCTGGCCGACGCGGCGCCGACGGAGGTCAAGGTGCGCCTGGTGCGCGGCCTGCTCGCCACCGGCGTTCCGCGGGTCGAGGCCACCTCGTTCGTCTCACCGAAGTGGGTCCCCCAGCTGGCCGACGCCGCCGAGGTGCTGAACGCCCTGGATCGCGCCGACCTGTCCCGGCTGCGCGTCCTCATCCCCAACCGCCGCGGTCTCGAGCTGGCCATGGAGCATGGGGTGGGCAACGTCCTCGTCACCATCGCCGCCACCGACTCCTTCAACCGTCGCAACGTCAACCGCAGCGTCGCCGAGTCGCTCGACGGCGTCAGCGAGATCGTCGAGCTGGCAGCTGCGTCCTCGGTCACCGTCGACGTCGCCGTGTCGGTTGCCTTCGGCTGTCCCTTCGAGGGGCGGGTCGACCGGCAACGCGTGGTCGAGCTCTGCGGCGAGCTGATCGCGCGCGGCGTCGACGAGGTGGGCGTCGCCGACACCATCGGCGTCGCCGATCCCGCCCAGGTGCGCGACCTCTGCGAGCGCGCCGCCGCGGTGGTGGCAGGGCCCAGGCTCGCCCTCCACGTGCACGACACCCGTGGCATGGCAGTCGCCAACGTGGTGGCCGCCTACCAGGCCGGGGTGCGGCGTTTCGAGGGTTCGGTCGGCGGGTTGGGAGGCTGCCCCTTCGCTCCCCGCTCGACCGGAAACGTGTGCAGCGAGGACGCGCTGCAGGCGCTGATGCGGATGGGGGCGTCGACGGGGGTCGACCTCGAGGCGTACTGCACCGTCGCCGAGCGGCTGGGGCGCGACCTGGGCCTGGAGCTGCCCGGCAAGCTGTACCGCGCCGGTGTCTGGAAGCCGGATGCGATCGGGGCGAGGACCCCGGCGTGACCGAGGCTGCGGAGCCCGCGACGCCGGCTCCAGCTCATGGGCGCGCCGATGTCGCGGCTCGACTGGCGCGCGCTCGCGCCGGCGGCTCACCCAAAGCGCACGAGAAGGCGGCGGGTCAGGGCAAACTCTTCGCCCGCGAGCGCATCGCCCGCCTCTTCGATCCGGGGAGCGACTTCGTCGAGGACGGGCTGATGGCCAACAGCGAGGCGCCGGATCTCCCCGCCGATGGGGTCGTCACCGGCATCGGTGTGCTCCACCGCCGTCCCTGTGCGGTGATGGCCAACGACTCCACCGTCAAGGCGGGATCGTGGGGGGCGCGGACGGTCGAGAAGATCGTCCGCATCCAGGAGACCGCCGAGCGGCTGCAGATCCCGATGCTCTACCTGGTCGACAGCGCCGGAGCGCGGATCACCGACCAGGTTGCGATGTTTCCCGGACGGCGCCACGCCGGACGCATCTTCCACACCCAGGTGCGGCTCTCGGGCCAGGTGCCGCAGCTCTGCCTTCTCTTCGGACCGAGCGCCGCCGGCGGTGCCTACATCCCCTCCTTCTGCGATGCGGTGGTGATGGTCGAGGGCAACGCCTCGATGTACCTCGGCTCACCGCGCATGGCCGAGGCGGTGGTGGGGGAGAAGGTGACCTTGGAGGAGATGGGCGGGGCGCGGATGCACTGCACCGTCAGCGGCTGCGGTGACGCGCTGGTCAAGACCGAGGACGACGCGCTGCAGCTGGCCCGCGAGTGGATGGCGTACATGCCCAACAACTGGCGGGAGACGGTGCCGGACGTCGAGCCGCGACCGGTGGCCCGGGACGCGAAAGCGCTCGATGAGGTCATCCCCGAGCAGCCGGCGCGCGGCTACGACGCCATGGAGGTGATCGGGGCACTGATCGACGAGGGGAGCTTCCTCGAGGTCAAGAAGCTCTATGCCCGCGAGGTTGTCACCGGCTTCGCCCGCATCGATGGCGGGGCGGTGGGGATCATCGCCTCGCAGACGCGTTTCAAGGGCGGCGTGCTCTTCGTCGACTCGGCCGACAAGTGCACCCGCTTCATCCTGCTCTGTGACGCCTTCAACATCCCGCTGCTCTTCCTCGCCGACGTGCCCGGTTTCATGATCGGCACCGTGGTGGAGCGCCAGGGGATCATCCGCCACGGCGCCAAGATGATCTCGGCACTCTCCCGGGCGACGGTGCCCAAGATCTGCGTGGTGCTGCGCAAGGCGTACGGCGCCGGCCTGTATGCGATGTGCGGCCCCGCCTTCGATCCCGACTGCACCCTGGCTCTGCCCTCGGCGCAGATCGCGGTGATGGGTCCCGAAGCGGCGATCAACGCCGTCTACTACAACAAGATCGCCGAGCTTCCCGAGGAGCAGCGGGACGACTACGTGCGCCGCCTCCAGGACGAGTACCGCGACGACATCGACATCTTCAAGCTGGCGTCGGAGCTGGTGGTCGACGCGGTGGTTCCTCCGGCTGAACTGCGCTCCGAACTCGTCAACCGGCTGCGGATCTATCGCTCACGGCGCCGCGACCCCATTGCCCGGTGGCACGGCGTGTTCCCGGTCTGACCCCGGTCCTGGACTACCCTCCGCGCTGCGCGCTCCGGCCGTGGGCGATGACCCCGTCCACCCGCGCGGCGACGGCGCCGGCATCGAGACCGCGCCGGTGCTCCTCGAAGCCGGCTCGCTCCCGGCGTAGCGCGGCCAGCAGGGCCCCGTCCTCGTCGTAGAGCCGCTTGTAGGCTCGGAGGACCGGTTGGTCGGCGGCCGCGATCGCGGCCGCCATGCTCATGGCGGCGGCCAGCAGCTCGGCATGAGCGACCACCCGCGTCACCAGTCCGGCGCGCAGAGCGGTGGTCGCGTCGATGTAGTCGGCGGTCAGGCTGAGATGCCGGGCCCATCCAGAGCCGACCAGTCGTGGAAGGATCGCCGACATCCCCCAGCCCGGATGGACGCCGACGCGGGTGTGGGTGTCGGCGAAGCTGGCGCGCTCGGACGCGATGCGGACATCGCAGTTGAGCGCCAGCTCCAGCCCGCCGGTGACGCAGGCGCCGTTGACGGCCGCGATCAGTGGCTGCGGCACCGCGCGCATGGCGGAGATCACCCCCTCGCCCTCGAGCGAGCGGGTGCTGCCCGCGAGCTCGTGCAGGTCGAGCCCGGCGCAGAAGGCGGGGTCTGCGCCGGTGACCACCACGACGGTGGCATCGCCGGCCGCGACCTGGGCAAACGCCGTCTTCAGATGTGCGAGCAGCTCGAGGGAAAGGGCGTTGCGCCTCTCCGGCCGGTTGAGGGTCAGCAGCGCCACCGGCCCGCGGCGTTGCTGGCGGAGAACGCTCATCCGGGCAGGGGATGCGCGGCCAGGAACTGCATCATCCGGGGGAAGGCCTCGAGAGGACGCTCGAGGCCGTAGGCATGACCGGCGCCCTCGAACTCCTGGTACTCGGCGCCGGGGATGTGGTCTGCCAGGTACCGCCCGGCTTCCACCGCGATCAGCCGGTCGGCGCTGCCGTGCTGCACCAGGGTGGCCACCTTGATCTCGCCAAGCCTGTCAGCAACGTCCCAGGCGCGCCCGGTGGCCAGGTCGGCGATGGCGCGCATCATCTGCATGGGAGCGGCCTCGTCGATGGGGGCGGCGGAGACGAGCGCCCCCGCCATGTCCCGCACCGAGGGGTTCTCGGCCAGGAACTCCGGGCTGAGGATCAGGGGGAGAAGACGGTCCACTCCCGTCTGCGGGTCGGTGCGCATCAGCGACGCGGCCTGGAAGAGCTCGATCGAGGCAGCGCCGTCGTCGGCCATGAAACGCAGCGGTGCCGGGGTGGTGCATCCCAGCACCAGGGTGTGGACCAGGTCGGGTCGGGCCAGCACCAGCGACTGGGCGATCATCCCGCCCATGGAGACGCCGTGGACGTGCGCCCGCCGGATCGCGGCGGCGTCGAGCACGGCGGCGGCGTCGGCGGCGAAGGTGTCGATGGTGAGCCCCTCGAGCGCGCCCTGCGAGCCGCCGGTGCCGCGGTTGTCGACGATCACCGCCCGGTAGCCGGCGAGCAGCGGGAGCATCGGCGTCCAGGCGTCGCCGCTGAGCCCGTAGCCCATGAGCAGCAGCAGCGGCTCCCCCTGACCGGCCAGTTCGTAGTGGATGCGGGCCCCGTCGGACTCGGCGAATGGCATCGGTGCTCCCTTCGACCGGAGTACTGCCCGGCCATCTCCGGCCGGGTGGCGGCAGACTACCGTGCCCCGGGGGAGGCGGGCCGGAACCGCGGCGTGGCGGTGCCCGCGGCCGGGAGCGTCCGTCCGGCCGCCCCAGCCCACCCGTACGTGGACCGCGCCGCCGGCGTTGTTACAGATGCCTCAAGTGCCGCCCGACGGTGGCCCGAGGGTCCTATCTGCCCCACCCGACGGGTCTCCTTGCGGAGGCCCGTTATTTTTTCCCGCTGGCCCGGCTCGCTCCATCGCGTGGCCGCGGCCGGTTCGGGGTACCCTGGGTGGGCAGCAGCCCTGGCCGGAGTGCCCGGCGGCTCTGCACAGAGGAGTGTGCAAGCACCATGTGGCAGAACGTGAAGACGGCCTTCCTGCTGGGCCTGCTCGACGCCATATTCTTGGTCATCGGCCTGGCGATCGGCCACCGCAGCGGCCTGATCATCGCCGCCATCATCGCCGTCCTCTTCAACGCCTTCTCCTACTGGAACAGCGACAAGATCGCCGTGGCCGCGTCGCGGGCCCAGGCGGTGAGCCCGGAGGAGGCGCCCGAGCTGCACCGCATCGTCGAGGAGCTCGCCGCCGGGTCCGGAATGCCCAAGCCGCGGGTCTACATCACCGACGACCCCTCGCCCAACGCCTTCGCGACCGGGCGCAACCCCAGGCATGCCGCGGTCTGCGTCACCACCGGGATCCTCAACCTGGTGACCGCGCGCGAGCTCCGCGGGGTCCTGGCGCATGAGCTCAGCCACGTGCGCAACCGCGACATCCTCACCGCCTCGGTGGCGGCGACGATCGCGCTGGGCATCTCGGTGATCGCCCAGATCGGCCAGTTCGCCCTCTTCTTCGGCGGCTTCGGCGGCCGGGACGGCGAGGACGGCGAATCGTGGCTGACCACGCTGCTGCTGGTGATCTTCGCGCCGCTGGCGGCGGCGATCATCCAGTTCGCCATCAGCCGCGCTCGCGAGTACGAGGCCGACCACGACGGGGCCGTGCTGTCGCGCGACCCCATCGCCTTGGCGGACGCCCTCGGCAAGCTGGCCGCACGCACCCAGCAGGTGCCGATGCAGGTGGCTCCGGCGATCGCGCCGCTGTACATCGTCAACCCCTTCGGGGGCCGCCGGGTGTCCATGTCCAACCTCTTCTCGACCCATCCCCCGATCGAGGAGCGCATCGCCCGCCTCCAGCGCATGGTCGGCACCGTCTGATCCTCCCCGCGCAGGCCGACCTGGTCACTCTCGGGCTGCTCACCGGCACCCTCAAGACCCTGGTCGGCCGGCTCGGCTACCTGCTCCCCTTTCTCGGCGTCGGCATCGAGTCGCTGGGTATCCCCATCCCGGGCGAGACCAGCCTGGTGATCGCCGCGGCGCTCGCCGGCCAGGGACAGCTGTCGCCATGGGGGGTGGCCCTGGCGGGGTGGGGTGGAGCCGTGCTCGGTGACAACATCGGCTACCTCATCGGCCACCACTACGGACGCCGGCTGGCCACCGTGCCCGTCCTGCGCGCCTTCTTCGACGAACGGCGCATGGCGGTGGCCGAGGGCTTCTTCGAGCGGCGCGGCGGAGTCGCCGCCGTCTTCTTCGGGCGCTGGGTCGCCTTCCTGCGCATCTTCGCCGGGCCGCTCGCCGGCATCTCCCACATGCCCTGGCCCCGCTTCCTCGCCGCCAACGCCGCCGGCGGGGCCGTCTGGGTCGGCGCCGTCACCACCATCGGCGTCCTCCTCGGCAGCCAGCTCGACCGCGCCGTCTCCGTCGTCACCAACACCGGATACGTGGGGCTGGTGCTGGTCGCGGTGCTGCTGGCGGTCGGTGGCCTCTGGTACCTGCGCAGGCATCGCGGCTCCGCTCGTGGGGCCGACTGAGGGGAGTCGGGAACCTGGTCGCTTCCGGGGCGGAGGGGGCACGTCACTGCGGAGACCCGCGGTTCTGACGCCTTTGGCGTCAGCCCGCTGCGCTCGGCTCGCTCAGCTCGCCTGCGCGACGGTCTCCTCCGCGACGTGCCCCCTCCGCCCTGCAGATGCAGGGTCCGTCCCCTGGCGCCGCCAGGCGCTTCGGCGCTGCTACTCCGCTTGGTGGTGGGCGCGACGCACCGGTTGTCGCGCCGCCGGCGCCGCTCGTCCTTGCTCCAGGAGCCGTCACGTCCACAGCGGCGGCGCTGCGCGCGGGAGGCAGAGGCGGGGGAGACCTCGTCGCGGAGGAGGCCGTCGCGGCGCGGCGTGCAGCCGCGTCCGCGCCGAGCGAGTCGACGCCGGTAGGCGTCGGCCGCGTGCCGCCGCAGCGATGAGGTCTCCCCCGCCCTGGAGCCACAGCAGACACCACCGCCGCGGAGGCTACGCGACGAGCGACGCCCTCCAGACGATCCGGTCGTAATCCCGCCACCACGGCGTGCAGGTGATCAGCGTCAGGTCGTGACCGTCTGTCGGCACCAGCTGGGTGACGTCCTGGGGATGGATCACCCAGCGGTCGGTGATCCGGTAGGTGTAGGTGTGGCAGCTGCGGTCCTGGACGGTGACCACGTCGCTGACCGCGAGATGGTCGACGTTCTCGTAGTTCGGCTCGCGGTGGAAGGCGATGATGACGTTGCCCTTCTGGCCGGGAGCGGCGGTGTCCGAGTAGTGGACCATCGAGCGCTGATGCAGGACGTTCCAGTCGCCGTTGCCGGCGACGCCGCTGTACCCGAGTGAGGGGAAGGTGACCAGGGCGTAGTTGTCGCTGGGTGAGGTCGAGGGGGCGCAGTTCGACGGGGAATTCGCCTGCTCGCTGCCGGG
>Ga0209471_1000073_pt1 | contig 78245 bp, 72 predicted proteins | sample GraSoiAngelo_128_FD_185885 | JGI IMG/M metagenome (GOLD analysis project Ga0209471, IMG submission 185885) | Grasslands soil microbial communities from the Angelo Coastal Reserve, California, USA - 14_0927_12_20cm (SPAdes) (version 2) | ecosystem: Environmental > Terrestrial > Soil > Grasslands ...
TGCAGGAAGGCGAGCGCGCCCGGGCCGCGGATCTCGATCTTGCTGAACGAGGTTTCGTCGAAGAGACCGGCTCGCTCACGGGTAGCGCGGTGCTCGGCAGCGATCGCCGGCGACCAGTGATGACCGGCCCACCCGGCTGGGCGAGGGAGCGGAGACTCACGGCCATTCGGCTCGAACCAGTTGGGCCGTTCCCAGCTCGATTTTTCACCGAAGCTGGCGCCGAGCTCGCGCAGCCGTTGATAGGTGGGGGAGACGCGCAGCGGTCGCCCCGCCTGGCGCTCTTCGTTGGGATAGTGGATGTCGTAATAGGTCGAGTACACCTCGACGGTTCGGGCCAGCGCGTAATCGCGGTTTCGATAGGGCGCCCCGAAGCGCCGCAGGTCCATCTTCCAGAGGTCGAGGACCGGCTCGCCGTCGATGATCCACTCGGCCATCGCGCGACCCATCCCGCCGGCGCCCGCGATCCCATGGGCACAGAACCCGGCCGCCACGTAAAAGCCGCGAAGACTCGATTCGCCGAGGACGAACTCGTTGTCCGGCGTGAACGCTTCCGGCCCGTTGATCAGCTTGACCACCTCGCCGCGCTCGAGCGCCGGCACCCGCGTGATCGCGTTGCTCGAGAGGGGCTCGAACCGCGGCCAGTCCTCGGGCAGCAGGCGGTTGTTGAAATCCGGGGCGATGCCGTCGAGGCCGAAGGGGGAGGGGTCGCGCTCGTAGCCGCCCATCACCAGCCCGCCGGCATCCCGGCGGAAATACACGAGCCGGTCCGGGTCGCGCATGGTCGGCAGGTCCTCCGGGATCGGCTCGGCGATGCGCGCCAGCAAGTACTGGTGCGCCATCGGGATGATGGGCAGCGTGACGCCGGCCATCATGGCGATCTCGGGCGCGTACATCCCGCCGGCGTTGACCACCACCTCGGCTTCGATGTACCCGCGCTCGGTCTCGACGCCGCGGACCCGGCCGTGATCGGTTTTGATGGCGGTGACTCGCACGCCCTCGCAGATCTGCGCGCCGCCGCGCCGCGCTCCCTCTGCCAACGCCAGCGCCAGCCCGCTCGGATCGAGGTAGCCGTCACTGGCAATGAAGGCGGCACCGACCACGCTGTCTCGAGTCATCAGCGGAAAGCGCCGCTGCGCCTCCTCGGCGCTAACGAGCTCGAGCGGCAGACCGAAGCTCGTCCCCCAGCCGGCCTGGCGTTCCAGTTCTTCCATACGCTCGGGTGACGAGGCAAGCCGCAGGCTTCCGACCTCGCGCCAGCCGATGTCGACGCCGGTCTCCTGCGTCAGGCGCCGGTAGAGCGCGACGCTATCCATCATCAGCCGTGTCAGCGGCAGGCTGGAGCGAAGCTGACCGACCAGGCCCGCCGAATGGAAGGTCGAGCCGCTGGTCAGTTGAGCCCGCTCCAGGAGCACGACGTCGCGCCAGCCGCGCTGCACCAGGTGATAGGCGATGCTGGTGCCGCCGACGCCACCGCCAATGATGACGACGCGCGCGCGCTCGGGCAGCGTCACCCGCCGGCCTGTTGCAGCCAGTCGTCGAATCGGGGATCGCCGGCGGACGTCAGCAAGCGGTCGAAGTGCTTACCGGCATAGGCTTGGAAATCGAAGTCGAGCTCGGAGATCGCCTGCTGCAACACGCCCCACATCGCCTCTCGGTAGTCCGACATGATGCGCATCAGGCGCAGCCGCGCGTACTGGCTGCCGACCAGGCGACCAAAATATGCCGACAGCAGCCAGCCTTCGTCCTCTTCAGAGAGTTGATGGTTGACCGCGAAGTTGCCCAGATCGAAGAAACGATCACCCATCCCGGCGTATTCCCAGTCGACGATGCGAATCGACGCCCCGTCGTCGATGAAGTTCGCGTTCAGCAGATCGTTGTGACAGGGGACCAGGGGCTCCGGTCGAAGCGCTCGTTCGATGTCAAGGGCGATCGGCCGCGCCCGCTCGAGGGAGGCCGGCAGCTGGCCGCCGTGCCGGGTGGTCGTCAGCGCGTACGCTTCCACCACGCGGAAGGGTGAGAACTGGGCCGCAATGCTCCCCGCCTGATGAATCCGTCGCAGCGATTGCGCGATTCGCTCCAGCATGAGCGGTTGGTGGACCGCTTCGTCGGTGACCGGCTGCCCCTCGATGAAGCGGGTCACCAGGACTCCCTCCGGTTCGATAAAGGCGATCACCTCGGGGCCAACGCCGCAGGCGGCGGCCAACCGGCTGGCCTGGTGCTCGAGTCCTCGGTCGATGCCCAGCAGGCTGCCGGACGCGGCAGGGATGCGCACCACGAAGACGTCGCCGTCGACGGCGACTCGGTAATTCCGATTCGTGATGCCACCGCCGAGCGGCTCGACCGTGCGCGGACGGCCGGCCCAACCTGGCACCCGATCCATCGCGCTGAGGACTTCTACCTCCATGGGTCATAGCGTATCGCCATATTTAGGCCGCTGCTAGGCTGGCTACCATCGCTGCCCAGTCGCAAGCCCAGCGTTATCGGCAGATTAGCCGGGTTCTCGCCCGGCATGGTCTCGGTTACTTCATCAGCGTGGTGGGGCTCGAGCGCTTCGTTCCCTTCCAGCGGTTCTTCAACCGCGGCTACGAGCAACCGCTCTCGCGCCCGGAGCATGTCCGCCGGGCCCTCGAAGAGCTGGGTCCAACTTTCATCAAGCTTGGTCAGATTGTCTCGACCCGAGCCGACCTATTGCCCGTCGCCTACCAGGCGGAACTGGCGAAGCTTCAGGATGCGGCGCCGGCGTTAAAGACTGGCGTGGTGGCCTCCGTGATCGAGTCCGAATTCGGCCGGCCCGTGGAGTCCGTGTTCGGCAGTTTCGATCCGGTGCCGCTGGCGGCCGCCTCGATCGGCCAGGTTCATGCTGCCACGCTGCGCGACGGCACCCCGGTCGTCGTCAAGGTCCAGCGACCCGGGGTCGTGGATCAGATCGAGCAAGATCTTCAGATCCTGCGTACCCTGGCGGCCAACGCCAGCCGTCGCTGGCCGGTCGCCGAGGAGTACGACGTCGTGGGGTTGGTGCACGAGTTTGCGCACACGCTACGGGCCGAGACCGGTTACATCCAGGAGGGCCGCAACGCGGAGCGATTCAGCGCCAATTTTGCCGGTGATGACTCCGTCTACTTTCCGCGCGTGTTCTGGGAAGAGACCACCAACCGCGTGCTGACGCTGGAGCGCATTGCCGGCATCAAGGTCGACGATTTGGCTGCCATCGAAGCCGCCGGGCTCGATCGAAGGAAGATTGCCGGGAACGGCGCCCGAATGGTGCTCACGATGGTGTTCCGGGACCGGTTCTTTCATGCCGACCCGCATCCCGGCAACTTCTTCATCCAACCCGACGAGCGGATCGCGGTCGTCGACTTTGGCATGGTCGGCACGGTGGGGCACCGCATCCAGGAGCAGCTGGTGTGGACGTTGCTGGCCATGATGAGCGAGGATTCCGACCGCCACGTCGATGCGCTCTATGAACTCGGGGTCGCGGGCCGCCATATCGACCGGGCGGCACTGAAGCGCGACGTCGAGCACCTGCGGGCCCGGTATTACGGGCGCCCGGTGGGGGAGATCGCCATCCATGCGGTCGTCACCGACGTCCTCGGGGTGGTGCGCCGACACCGGCTGCACCTTCCCGCCGGCTACGCCCTCCTCCTGAAAACCGTCCTGATGCACGAAAACCTCGTGACCCGGCTCGACCCAAGCTTCGAGTTCACCGCCGTCCTGGTCCCCTACGCCCGCGGCATGATGGTGCGCCATTTCTCGCCGCTGGGCTGGGGACGTTCGGTTGGCCAGGCGGGAATCGACCTGGCGCGGCTCGGCCTGGAGCTGCCTCAGCAGGTGCGTCGACTGCTGAGCTCGCTGGAGCGCGGCGACACGGAGTTCGCCATCCGGCCGTCGGGGTTCGATCCGCTCCTGCGACGGCTCGAGCGGATCGCCAACCGGCTCGTGCTGGGGATCGTCGCGGCAGCCTTCGTGGTCGCACTCGCGATCCTGCTGTCCGCCTACCACGCCCGCAGCGATCCACAGACCGGCGCGATCCTGATCGCGGGTTTCGTGCTGGCCAGCGTGCTCGGTGTCTATGTTGCGTGGAGCATCCTGCGGTCGGGGAGACCTTAGAACGCTGTCTCAATCGGGGTAGCGGCGATCGGGACCGCCAGTGGCCGGCCGTTTGCGTCCACGATGTTGAACCACACGTGCGCGCCGTCGTCGGTGGTGGCGACGACGGCGAGGTTGGAGCCGCCCGGCTGGGCAAGCATGCTCAGCCAATGCGGGTGAGGGCACATGCACTGGCGCCAGATCACGTCGTGCGTGCGCCAACGGATGACCTGGGCCTCTTGCGTGCTCGGGTTGCCGAACGTGTAGCCGGCCACGAGCGACCCATCCCAGGAAAATCCCTGGACGATGACTCCAGAAAATTGGCCGACGGTGGTCCCGGTGGGCAGCTGACGAATGAGGATCGCCGGACCGCTCGTGCCATTGGTGCCGTATTGCTCGACGATGTACTGCCCATCATGGCTGGCGACGATCCGAGTCAAGGGATTCGGATAGCTGTGCTGATACAGGACACTGCCGTCGCTGAGGGAGATCATGCTGACGTTCCATACGTACCCGGGCGTCCGGCCAACCACGACGGCCCGGTGGGTCAGCGCGCTACAGGCAGCCAGCTCCGGGATTTGCGCGGTTCCCGGGGTGAGACTGATGGCTGCGACACGGTCGCGGGTTCCGTTGATGCTGAGGATCTCGAGCGTGTAGGAGCCGGTCGACTCCCGGGTCAGACCGCACAATTGCCGGCTGTCATCGGCCCACATGATGGACTGGTCGAGGGCGACAACCGAGCCGACGGGATTCCCGTCTGCGTCGTTCACCACGCTGGTGCTGGCCGGCACATTCGGACGGTGCCAGAGGAGGAGGCCGTCTGGCGATTGGATCACGAGGTCGGGGTTTAGCGTTTTGACCTGCTTTCCGGTCCAATCCAGTCCGTGCAAGTCACTGGAAGGTCCGCGGTACCAGATGAGCGGCTTCTCGCTAGCGGACGACGTCGATGGTGAGACCGATGGAGACGCGGTCGCCGAGGCGGAGCTGGTGGGCCGCGCCGTCGGCGTTGCGGTCGTGCCCGACCCGGTTCGGAACGACCAGCGGATCTTGACTTGCTTGTGCTCGCCCTTACCGGTCCAGCTGTCCTGATCGAGCTCAACATGGTAAAGGCGGTTCGCACGGAGGCCGCTGTAATACAGCACGAAGGTGGTGCCGTCCCAGTGCGCGGCGTCGAGCGTAACCCCGACCGGCGGTTCGACCTTGATGCTCGGGTCCTGCGTGGGCCGGCTGACGTAATCGGCGCGGAGCTCGCCGCTGAGCGCGACGTCGACCGCGCCATCCGAAGGGCTAACGGCCCGGACGTTGGCGGCCGCCATGGTCGCGGCCAGCCCACTCTGCTGGGCGCGGAGGACCAAGACGAACCCGCCGACCGCCAGCGCAAAGACCAGCACCAGGACGGCTCCGGCCAGCTGGTTGGCCCAGTTTTTCATCCGCCCGAATAACGGCGGCGCCTCAGAAAAGGTGCGTCAGGCGCTGGCGCAGGAACCTGGGGCCGCCGGGGTCGTGGTAGGGCGGAAGCAGCGCCCGCATCCGGGTCTCGGCGAGGGTGACCAGCGACTCAACGGTCTGACCGTCGCTCTCGATGGGCTCGCCAATGAGGAGGCGGACGGGCTTTCGCAGCCAGAGATCCTTGGTCCCGGACAGCGCGACCGGCAGCACCGGGACCCGGTTGTCGGTCGCGAAGTGGGCGAAGCCCTTCTTGAACGGCAGCAGCTCGCCTTCCTTTACGCCGTAGTTGCCCTCGGGGTACATGGCGATGACCCCGCCGCGTTGCAAGCACTGGTTGGCGTGATGGAAGAGCACCGCGTCCGGGCGGGCTTGGCGGTTGACCGGAATAAACCCGCCGACACTCTTGACCATGGCCCATTGGACTTTGCGGGTCACGAGGATCGTCGTATCGCCGAGAAAATGAACCCGGGGTTCGGTCGGGAAGGTCGCCAGGATGGCGAAGGAGTCGAGCCAGTTCAGGTGGTTGGCGATCAGGACGTAGTTGCGGTCGGTGGGAATGCGCTCGCGGCCCTCGACCTGGAGGTTGAACATCGAGTGCAGTAGGGGCACTGCCCACAGGCGCAGCGCTCGATAGGCCAGCGTGGCCTGCCGCTGCACGGGAAGAAGATCGGCGGGCGGCTGCGCCGGCGCCTGCATTGCAGATGTAACGGTCCGGGCAGGAAATCCGTCACGGCGCCGTCGGAATCGAGCCAAACTTACTTGATGGGGGCGCCCTGCTCCTGGAGGACACCGAGGATCATCCCTTCACTCTGTTCGCGGGCTTGGCGAAACGAGTCCGCCGATGCAGTCTCGCCATTCTTGGGCGTCTCGCGGAGCAGGCGATCCAGCTCCTCATCGAACAATTCCGACACGAGCTCTGGCGAATGGGTGACCTCGCGCCCGTTGGCGTCGCGGACATTGACCCGGTGCAGGGTCCGCTGGGCGATCATGTAGCGATAGATGCGGTCGGTCGCCAGGTCTTCCATGTAGCCGTCCAGCAGGCTGGCGCCCTTCCCGTTGAGGACGCCGTTGCGGTAGCGAATGACGGTGCGCACGGCGGCCCGGGTCCCGTCGAGCGTTCGCTTGCCGACACCCTGCGGGCTCGGTCGCAGGTCGCGGTGAATGTCCGCGTCCTGGCGGCGAGCATTCAGCTGGTTGGGATACGGGAACTGGTTGACGGCGATCTCGTTCTGATCCGGGTGCCCGGTCCAGGCGCCATCCATCAGGCTGTTCGCCTCGTTTTTCTTGTCCTGTTCCAGCACCTTGAGGGCGCGGGCATTGAGCTCCGTATCCTCGCGGCTCGGATAGAGCGCCGTCATGCCGCCGATCGCGAGCATGCCGCGCTTGTGGCAGACCTCGGGCATGACCTCGCGCACCGCCTGGAAGAACGCGACGTCATGCGGGATGGTGTTGCGGTCGGGGATGACCCAGCTCGGATCGGCCAGGGTGAAGTCGATCAGGCTGGCCATGTAGTCCCAGCGTCCCAGGTTGAGGCCCATCATATGCTCGCGCAGGTTGTAGGCGAACTCTTCCATCTGGTAGGCGATCGGATGTGACTCCACCAGGGCCATACATTTGATGTAGTCCTGCGGCCAGCCCCGCGCCTGGGCGATGGCGCGGAACAGGTCTCGCCACCAGAGCGCTTCGTCGGCCGATTCCGACTTCGGGATATAGATCGATAACGGATGGCGCAAGCGCGCCGGGTCGACCTGGTAGGCGACCATCGCGACGTCGAACAAGGGGGCGGCCATGCGCTCGCCCTTGATAACACCGGCCTGTTCGAGGTGGAGGCCGCGCGGGCGCGTGTAGGTCACGGTCTTGCTCTCGTTGATCGACACCTCGCGGTCGCGTTTTTTGTCGTGGTAGCTCAGCTCGCCACGAAGCGCCGCGATGATGTTGGCGATCCCGGCCGTGATGTTGGGCCAGGCGTTGGCGACCGAATCTTCGAGGTCAAGCATCACGCCCGGCGCTCCCGAATTGAGCATCTTCACGACCAGCTCGGCGTCGTCGGCCGGACCGGTCATCTGGTTGCGCTGATCCTGGCACCACCCGGGGAGCGCGACCTTCCAGCTGCCGGTCGTGGCTTCCGAGGGCGGGAGGTAGGTGGGTAGGTGACCCCCATGCGCCTCCCCGAGCACCTGGCGGCGGCGGGCCGCCAGCTCCTGCTGACGCGGCGTGAAGACCCGGTGCAGCGGAAGCAGAAACTCGTAGAAGCCACGCGGCAGGTCGCGGGATGGATCGAGGTCCGGCGGCGCCTGGTTGATTGGTGGATCGGTTGGCATCACCATCTTCATGCGCCTGACTCTAGCAGTGGCGCGCGGCTAGACGAAGCGGAGGATGAGGTTCTGGTTAGGCGGCTTTGGTGCCGCGCCGTTCGTGTTCGCGCCGCTCGCCCCGGAGGGTCACCTGGACCGCCGAATTCCGGTAGATGTAGCCGCGGGTAATTGCCTGCTTGATCTGGCGCCAGTTGGCTTCCCGTAACCAGCGCCGCTCGACGACCAGCTCGACTCCGGCGAGAAAGAGGTAGTCGCCGGTCAGCGTCGCCGTGGTGTCGGGCCGCTGGGCCTCCCGGACGGCCTCGAGGTCCAGCCCGGGCATCAGCCACTCGGTCGGGATCTCGAGCGCGGCGTCCAGGCTATCGCTGTTCCCGCCCGTATGGCTCGCCATATAAGAGGAAACCTGAAAACCCCGCCAGTCTTGCTAGGGGACGCGGGCAGGCGGGTCGGCCACCCCCGGAAGGGCGATCTCGAAGGCGGAACCCTCACCGGGGTGGCTGTCGACATCGACCCGGCCGCCGTGGCCCTCGATCACCTGCCGAACCAGGTAGAGGCCGATCCCCGTGCCGGCGACGTTGCGCAGCTGCGGGCTCTCGACCCGGTAGAACTTTTCGAACAGCCGCCTCTGGGCGGCGGTCGGGATGCCGAGCCCATGGTCCTTGACCACCAGGTGGACGTTCCCATTCTGGCGGCTGCCGCTCACTTCAATGCGCGGCGGCCCGTCGCTGAACTTCACCGCGTTCTGCAGCAGGTTATCGACGGCCGTACCGAGCCGCTCCGGATCGCCAAGGACCGTAAGCGGCGCCGGCGCCAGCTCGACCTGGAGCGTGCCGTGTTTCAGCTCCACCTGCGGCCGGACCCGCTCGATGGCATCGGTGACGACGCGCCTCAAGTCGAGTGCGGCCATCGTCGGCGGGGCGGCCCCGTCCTCCAGCCGTGCCAGCAGCAGCATCCGTTCGACATAGGCCCGCATCTCGCTCGACTTTTCCAGGAGCGTCCGCAGCGCGTGCTGGGCCACCGGTGGCATAGGCCCGAGGGCTCCCTCCTCCAGGAGTGAGGCATAGCCGCGGATCACGGTCAACGGCGTGCGCAGCTCGTGGGAGGCGATCTGCATGAACTCGCGTCGCGCCCGCTCCATTTCCGCCAGCGCCTCAGCCCGACCGCGCTCCCGCTCGAGGGCCTGCCTGGTGTCGAGCGCGATGGCCGCCTGGGCGGCGATCAGCTGCAGACGACGGAGCTGCTCCGGACGCAAAGAGCGCGCCCGGCGCCAGTGCAGCGCCACGAAGCCGACGAGTCGCTGGCCCGCCCGCATCGGGAGGAAGACGCTCGCCTTGACGCCCGCCAGCCTGGTGCCGCGCCGCGCCCACTCCGGCAACTTTGCATCCGTCTCCGGGTCGGCAACATAGATGGTCACCTTTGGGTCGGCCAGCCACGCGACGTCTGCCGCCGAGAGGGCCTCACCGGTGGGCGCGTCCTCCGCCGGCCACAGCCGGCCGCCGGTCGCCCCAACGTGGTAGCGCCCATCCGCCTGCAGCACGCGCAGGGTCGCCAGGTCCGACTGGGTGAGGTCGTCGAAACCCTGCAGGATCCTGGCATCGATTTCCGATTCCCCGTCCGGGCCGTCCCCCGGCTGGAGGGCTTCGATGGTGGCCAGCGCTTTGATGGTCTGCTCCGCCTCCGCATACTGCTCGGCATTCGCGAGGGCTAGGGCCGTCTGGGCCGCGATCGATTCCATCAGGCGCATGTCTTCGGTGTTGAGGGTTCCAACGCCCAAGCGTGCCAGCGACAGCACACCGAAGAGCCGGCCGCGGGTCACCATCGGGACGCTGAGAATGCTCTCCTGGATTGGCGCCGTGCCCGCCGGGTAGACCATCCGCGGGTCCCGGCTGGCGTCCGGCACCAGCACGGAGCGCTGGGTCTGCGCCGCGATTCCGCTGATCCCCTCGCCCAGGGAGAGGGTCACGAGGTGCCAGTCGATGTCGGTGTACGGGTCGGCCCGCGCGACTGATTTGACGAGGACGAGGCACTCGGCCACTTCATCCCAGCGGTAAAGCCGGAAATGCTGGTAATCGATGACGTGTTGCGTCGCCTCGGCGACCATGTCGAGGATTTCCTCGGCGTCGAGGCTCTGGAGAATCACGGGCGAGACGTCCTGCAGCAGGTCCTTGCGCTTCTGGAGCAGGATCTGCCGGCCGCGACTGACGTGGACGAACCAGATGACGGCCGCCGCGGCCAGAATCCCGGTGATGAGCCGGATCGCATCGCTGAGGCTGTCGAGCCCAAAGTGCGCTTTCGGGGGAAGGAAGTAGTAATCGGACACCAGGGCAAACGCCACGGTCCCCGCGATGGCCGGACCACGGCCGTAGCGCCAGCCGATCGCCCCGACCAGCAGCACAAACACCAGCAGGAAGGCTTCGACCCGCGGAATCCCCAGCAGCCAGGCGACCAGGCCAAGCGCGCCGGCCGCCAGGGCAACGGCCGCCACGGCGATCCCGTAAGGGAGGGAGCGGCGAACCATCGGCTCAAACAATACGGAATTGGTGGAGATAAAACTAGCGGCCCAGTACCAGCTTGACCGCAGCGGACGGATCGGGGTAGGCTGGGCGACCGGTATCAGCAAATACGCACAGGGAGGTATCACTGTGAGGATTGCTTGTGTACTGGATGTCGACTATGAGGATTCCGAGTTCAAGCAGCCGTACGACGCGTTCAAAAACCAGGGCCACCAGGTCACGATCGTCGGCCTGCAATCGGGCAAAGAGCTAAAGGGTAAGCAGGGCAAGGTCACGACCAAGGCGGAAACCGGCATCGAGCAAGCACGTCCCGAGCAGTTCGACGCACTGTTCATTCCGGGCGGCTACTCGCCGGACCACCTCCGGGCTGACCCGCGGATGGTCAAGTTCACCAAGGCGTTCTTTGACACCGACAAGCCGGTGCTGGCCATCTGTCACGGGCCGCAGCTGCTGATGACGGCCCGCGTCGTAAAGGGCCGCAAGATGACCGCCTGGACCACCATCCAGGACGACCTCTCGCAGGTTGGGACAGCGGTCGTCGACCAGGAGGTCGTGATCGATAAGAATCTCGTGACCTCGCGCCAGCCAAGCGACATTCCGGCCTTCATCCGGGAGTCGATCAAGTTGCTGGAGAAGGTCCCGGTCGGTACTCGGTAGGGCGACTCCCTCCCCGACCCTCCCCCGTAAGCGGGGGAGGGGAAATCGATGCACTGCGAGATGTCGGCGCCGGTGCGCCGGCATCTTTCTTATTTAATGACGGGAATGCGAGCCAGCTGGTCGATGAGGCAGATCCTGCTGGCTGCCGCGCCCATCGCCGTCGCGGTGTTCGTGTTTGGCGCCTCCTTTGGAGTCCTCGCCGTGGCGGCGCACCTCCCCGCCTGGTCCGTCGTCCTGATGTCGGCACTCGTCTTTGCCGGCTCGGCGCAGTTCGCGGCCCTCGGGGTGATTGCGGCGGGTGGTAGCGTGCTGACCGCGATCTTCGCCGGCGCGCTGCTCAATCTTCGTTTCGTCGCGACTGGGATCGCCGTCGCGGGATCGCTTCCCGGGGGCCGACTTTTGCGCTCGTTGCTGGCCCAGCTCTCGATCGATGAGAGCTATGCCCTGTCGGTTCGCGCCGGCGCACCTGGCCGGCCAGACGGCCGGACCCTGATCGTGACCGGCATCTGCCTCTACGTCGTGTGGATCGCCGGAACCCTGATTGGCGCGCTGCTGGGCCCGGTGTTGGGCGACCCCAAACGGCTCGGGCTCGATGCGGCCTTTCCGGCCGGCTTTGTGGCACTGCTCTGGCCGATGCTCTCCGGACGGCATGCCGTTCGATGTGCCATCGGCGGAGCCGTGGCCGCCCTGGCGCTGGCGCCGTTCACGCCGCCGGGCATTCCGCTGGCGGGGGCCGCGGTGGTTGGGTTATGGCTGGCCCGCTAGCCCTGGCGCTGGTGCTCGGGCTCGCCAGCCTGACCTACCTGATGCGAGCGACCGGCTCATCCCTGGCGAACCTGCCGGCCGCGATCACGGAGCGGACGGGCGGGCTGGCGCCGGCCTTGCTTGCGGCCCTGGTCACGATCCAGCTTACGGGCCCAAATGGGCTGATCCACCTCGACGTCAAGCTGCCGGCGGTGTTGATTGCCGCCGTCCTGGCCGCGCTTCGGGCACCCTTCATCGTGTGCGTCGTGGCCGGGGCGGTGGTAGCCGGCCTGTTACGCGCCATCTTCCACCTCTAGCCACCGGAACGATCCGGGCGGCTGGCGCGTAGCACCTAATAGTGTGACGATTGCCGTCGTGACGCTCGCGGGCGACCGGTCGGGTTTCCTCGACCTGTTGTTGCCGTTGGTACCAGCGGGCCAGCGGCTTGCCTACGCGATGCTCCAGAACGCGCACGATGCGGAGGACGCCGTTCAGGAGGCCACCCTCAAAGCATGGCGCGCCGTCGACCGCGTTCGCGAAGGCAGTCCGCTCCGACCCTGGTTTCTCACCATCGTCGCCAACGAGTGTCGCCAGCGGCGCCGCAACCGCTGGTGGTCCGTCACCAAGATGGCCGACCTTGTGGAGATCGCAAGCTCGGGTCCGGAGGCGAACGAGGACATCGCCGAGCTTCGGTCGGCGCTGCGCCGGCTGCCCGCGAGCATGCGGCTGACGCTGGTCCTGCGGTATTACCTCGATCTGCCGTTCGATGAGATCGGTCGCGTGTTGAAGTGCTCGCCGCAGGCCGCCAAATCGCGCACCCATCGGGCGCTGGCAAAGCTCCGAGTCGAGGTGCCAGAGGAGTTAGGGACATGAACGAAGATCAGTTTCGAAAGCGTTTGCGCGGCGCGCTGGGCGAGCCCCCGCCCGGCGACCTGCCACGCCGGCTCGAAGCCAAGCTGACCGCGGCGCCACCGAGCCGGTCGTCCTCTCGCACGGGAGCCCTCGCGGCCACCCTGGCGCTGCTCATCATCGGAGGCCTGGTGGGTTGGCGGCTGGTCGATCAGCGGGCGACCCCACCGGTTTCGGTCACAGGATCCCCCTTTGCAACCGAGGCGCCGGCCGCATCCATCGCCGATCCATTGAACTGCCGGCTGCCGGTCATCGTCACGCGTGAGTCGGCATCGGCCGCCATCGCGACGGAGCCTGGCTTCGTCGGCACCAAGAGCGGGCAGTATGTCGCGGACCGGACCGCGTCGATTGCGGGTCTTCCGGGCGGGGCCTTTATCGGTTACAGCATCAAGCCGTCTCAGCCGGCCGCGCCAGTCGGGTACAGCGCCGCGGCCAAACGATGGCTTCCCGTTCGCCAAACACAGATTGCTCCAGACGGGCTTAGTTATCTCTGGGATCGCCTGCTTCCTGCCGGCAGCAGCACCCAGAACTTCAAGACGGCCGAGCTGCATCGTTACGATCTCACGACGGCCACCGACCACCTGCTCTGGACCTATGCAGGCTCCATCAACGTCCATCGCTGGGGTGCGCGCGGCATTCTCGTCGATACCGTTCCCCCCAGGGGTGGCACGATGATCGTGTGGCTCATCGATCCGCAAACCGGGACCGCGAGCCAGCAGCCCAACGCGGCTGCTCTCGGCGAACTCACCCCTCTGCCCGGCGAAGGGGCAAGCGGTCACTTCTCGTACGGTAGCGACGGAACCGACGCGCAGGGACGCACCATTTACCGGATCGGCAGCCGGGCGGTCGGCGATCAGGAATGGGTCTTTTACGAGACCTCGCCAGGCCAGCGGGTCACCATCTATAAGGGGCGCCAGGGCGACGCGACCGGTTTCGATCCGTTCCAGCCGATGGGAGACGGTCGCGGCATCTGGTTCGGCGACTACGAGACGCGCGGGCTCTGGTACTGGGATCCGGCTTCCGGCCTCCACAAAATTGCGGTCACGGGCCTGCCAGCGGCAGCGTCCGGTGGGCTCTACATCAGTCCGGCCGGGTCGTGTACGTGATCGTCAGCCGGTAACGACCGGATTGAGCGCCTGCCAGCTTCGGCCACCGTCGGTCGTGATGACGAGCGACGGCGGATAGAGGGCCCAGCCGGTGGTGGAGCTGATGAACTGGATCCATCCGCCTTCCAACCCTAGGGTCGCCGAAACCGGGCTCCAGCTAGCCCCCTCGTCGTGCGTGACATAGAGCTTGTCGAACATCGTCTCGCCGGGGAAGATGGGCGAAGCCTTCAGGATCGATGCCCCGTACCATCCCGTCCGCGCATCGATGAAGGATGGCTCCGCACGCCAGGAGGCGACGCCGGGCAGCGTGTGTGAGGCCCAGGTCTGGCCGCCGTCGTGCGTGACATCGATCATGACCTTCCCAGGAATTGACTGGGTGGCACAGGCCGTCCCCCCGTTTTCGGTGTGGCATTTCGTCTCTTCGGTGTTGAAGGACATCGTGAGGGTGGCGTCGCGGGATGACGTGAAGACCGGACCGGTTGCGGCGATGCTGCATGGGCAGCCTGCCATGTCTGGCTGTTTCGGCAATGCTTGCGGCTGCCAGGTCCCGCCCGCGTCATGGGTGACGTAGACGTATGCCGACGGAACCGGCCCGCGGCAGCTGCCGGTTGCCCAGCCAGTCGAGGCGTCGCGGAAGGCGATGGCGGCGAATGGGTCGAGCTCGCAGGTCAGTTCCTTGTCCCGATTGGGGCCGCCCGCGTAACTCATGGGCAGCACGCCGGGTGGCGTTTCGTTCGGCTTGGTGTAGGTGCTGACCGACGCCGGCTCCCAGTGGATTCCTCCGTCGCTCGTGCGGTAGATGGCGATGCCGTTGTTGACCTGCAACAGCATCCAGCCATGTTGTGGATCGATGAAGTCCATTTGACTCGGGCTTCCATCGGCGAGCTGGAAGGTCGCGCTCTGCCAGCTCTTGGCGCCATCCGACGTCCGAAAGACGGTGATCGTGGCCGGCGTGGCCGCCGGATGAGCGACGACATGGGGGGTGACCGCGACCCAGGCGTGAGTCACGTCGAGGAAAGACATCGTCCGATCCGTCCATCCCGAAAAGCCCGGCGGCGTGACGTTGCGCCAGTGGGCCCCGCCATCCTCGGTGATCAGGACGGCATCGTGAACCTGGGCGCGGTCTTTGCCGGGGGGCCCGACGGCCCAGCCGCGAAGCGGCGTCATCATTTTGAAGGGCATGCCGGTGAAGGCCGAGCCGAGCTCGATCGGCCCAGCTGGCAGGCGCAGGCCGGGCGTATAGGACAAGGTTGGCCCGAGCGTGGGCGCCGGCGTTGCGGTCGGTGTTGCCGAGGCCGACGCACTGGGGTTCGGGCTCGTGACCGTGGTGGCCTGGCGGAGACCGCGCAGCTGGACGACCCCGAACCCGAGCGAGCCGACCAGCACGACAACCAACGCGGCCAGCGCCAGCTCGCGGATGATGGGCGGCCGTCTGGCAGCGCGAATCGGCTGGGCAGACACCCGAGCGACAATGCGGCGCTCGAAATCGGCCCGCCTGGGAACCCGGTCATCGAAGCCCTGCGCGTAACGCGTCAGCCGCGCTTCGACCTCCGTTTGAGGCATCACAAGACCGCCATCTTCTGGTCCTGTCCGCTGGACTCGAGACGCTGCCGGAGCTTGCGGAGCGCCCGAAAGACCACGACGCGCACTGACACCTCCGGGCGGCCAAGGATCCGCGCGGTTTCCCTGAAGGATTGGTCCTCGAAGTATCTGAGGTAGATGGCCTCGCGTTCGCCCGGCGAGAGGCTGCCCAACGCTGCCTCGAGCGATTCGTCGATTGACCGCTCCTCGAGCGTTGCAACCGGGTCCGGGGCGGGCGAGCTTGGCACCCGCAGACCGGCCATCTGCTTCTGGCGACGAAAGTGATCGTGGGCGAGGTTGGTGATGATGCGGTAGAGCCAACGACGGAACTCAACCGGATCGCGAGGCGTCCCAGGCGACGCCCAGGCTCGGGCGAACCCCTCCTGGGCGATCTCCTCGGCGAGGTCGTAGTCCTGGACCAGCATGTAGGCAAATTTGAGCGCGGGGCGTCCAAGCGAATAGACGAGCGGTTCGAACCACTGCCGACCACCGCTATCCAGATCAGGCCCCCTTTGCGCTGTCTCTACCCTCTCAACGCAGAGCAGGACGATTATGTTTCAGCGGCGAGGGGTCCGGCGCGCCTAACGTTTCTTGGCGTCGACGGCGCGTTGCAGCTGAGCCTTGTTCATCCGGGAGCGACCCTTGATGCCGCGCTCGCGCGCCTCGTTGCGGAGCTGCTCGTAGGTCCGGCCCCGCGATCCGGTATGCGAGCGCAGCCCACCGCGGCGCTCGGGCGAGATGTCCTCGATCGACGTCCGGCTCGCCTCCTTAGCTTCACCGGCGCGGGCTCGGTCTTTGTTGACCGTGCGGGCGGCGATTTCTTCCGCTTTATCTTCCCCGGTTCCGCGCTCCTTGAGGCTCTCCTTGATGTGGTCGTACTGGCGCTCTCGTTTGGGGCTCCAGGCAGTCTGTGGCATGGTCATCGACCTCCTGTGGGTTCTGTTTTCTGTCTATCAGGTCGGCCGCCTGCGAAGCAAGGAGCCTTGACATCGCCCGAGCGGTCACCCATCATGAAGCCGATTTCTTGAGGCGAACGTCTTACCCTACGTCCGGCTACAGCCTCGGGACGCGCGGCCGCCGATCGCCGCGCAGTCTCCGTGCCCGTCCGCGACGGCGCACGCCCCTCATCCGGCTCCTGATCGTGGCCATCGTTCTGTTGCTGGGCAGCCGGGCTTTTTCGATGTTGCAAAACCACCAGAACATGCGCGTAGTCGCGGCCACCAAGCACACCCCAGCGCCTCATCCGGCGGTTGCCGCTCGGCCAACCACCCGGCCGGCGCCGACCGCGACCCCGTCCCCGTCGCGACCGCCCGTCCCGACCCAGCTGCCACTGGTCAAGGTCCCGGTGTTGAGTGCGAGCTGGCTGCGGACCCATCCGATCGCCGAGGCCCCGTCGATCAAGGGCCGGGCGGCGATCGTCGTCGACCTCGCCACCGGGCAGATCCTCTACCAGCAGGACCAGGGGACCCGATACGCGGAGGCCTCGCTCACCAAGATGATGACCGCGATGGTGGCAGCCGACCTTACGCCGCTCGACACCGTGATCACCGTGCCTGCCGCCGCGACCCAGGTCGAACCCAACCACATGGGCATCAGCAGCGGGGAGAAGCTGACCGTGCGCGAGCTGCTCGAGGGCATGCTGCTCGACTCCGGTAATGACGCGGCCGAGGCGCTGGCGATGGGTATCGTCGACCGGGCGAAGTTCCTCGATTTCATGAACCAGAAGGCGGCGGCGCTTCATTTGCGGGCGACGCACTTCACCAACCCCAGCGGGCTCGACGATGCCGATCACTACAGCTCGGCCTACGACCTGGCCGTGGTCGGGGCGACGCTGCTCGCGGATTACCCCGACATCCGTGCCATCGTGGGATCGAAGCAAGTGTCGATCTACTCGACCCCGCAGCACAAGGCGTTCAACCCGATCAACATCGATCGGCTGCTGTCGACCTATCCGGGGGCGATCGGCATCAAGCCCGGCTATACGGGGGCGGCCGGGTATTGCCTGGCCGCGGCGGCGACGCGGAACGGGCGCACCATCCTGGTGGTTGTGCTGGGGAGTACGCAGCATTTCACCGACGCCGCGACTCTGCTGGACTTTGGCTTCAGGCACCCAGTAACCCACTAAGCCCCAGCTAAGATTCGCCTGACATGGGTGGCATCGGCGAGATTTTCAAGCTCGGTATTCCCTGGACCCATCTCGTCATTCGGGCGGTCATCATCTATATCGTCTTTTTCGTCGGGCTTCGCCTGTTTGGCAAACGCGAGCTGGGACAATTCACCACCTTCGACCTGGTGCTCGTGCTACTGGTCGCCAACGCGCTGCAACCGGCGATCACGGGGCCCGATAACTCGGTCACGGGTGGCGCCATCATCATCACCATCCTGCTGGTCTTCAACCGCGCCGTGGCACTGCTGCGCAGCCGCTGGCCCTGGTTTGATGCGTTGATCGAGCCGCCGCCGACGGTCGTGGTGCAGGATGGCCAGATCAGTAAGTCGGCGCTGGAGAAGGAAGGGCTCAGCGAAACCGACGTCGAGATGGCGATCCGCGAGCACGGGGTGGACAAGCTCACCGACGTCAAAGAGGCGGTCCTCGAGAACGATGGCAGCATCAGCGTGGTGACCAAAGGCAGCGGCGAGCGCTTTCGCCGTCGCCGGCGGGTCCGCTTCCTCAAGCGGTAGTGCCTCGTGGCTGAAGAACGCCGCGTCGTCACCATCCTCTTCGCCGACGTCGCAGGATCGACGGCGCTGGGCGACGCGCTCGACCCCGAAGATGTGCGGGCTCTCCTGCGCCGCTACTACGACCTCGCCCGCGAAACCGTGAGCGAGCACGGCGGCATCCTGGAGAAATTCATCGGCGATGCGGTGGTCGCGGTCTTCGGCTTCCCGCACACCCACGACGACGATCCGCAGCGGGCGCTGGCGGCGGCGCTGACCCTTCGGGACCGGGTGCGCGCCGACCCGGCTCTGGGCGCCCGTCTCCCGATTCGATTGGGCATCAACACCGGCGAAGTGGTCGCCTCGCGCGAAAGCGCGACCGGGGACTTTCCCCTGAGCGGCGATGCCGTCAACGTCGCGGCGCGCCTGCAGCAAGCTGCCGAATCCTGGGGCATCCTGTGCGGCGAGCGCACCGTGGGCAGCATCAGGACCGGGTTCACCTTCGGGCCCGTGATCGCGATCGAGGCCCGTGGCAAGTCCCAGCCGATCCGCGCCCTCCCGCTGCTCGGCCGCGAGGCGCACATGCCGGTCGCCCGTCGCACGCCCCTGATTGGCCGTGACCGAGACCTCCAACAGCTCGAACTGGCAGCTCGCCGGGCCCTCGAGGAACAGCGGCCGTTCCTGGTGAGTGTGATCGCGCCCGCGGGAGTGGGGAAGACCCGGCTGCTCGAGGAGTTCCTGGAGCGGCTTCCAGACATCGAGCCCCGCGCCACGGTCGCGATCGCGCAATGCTTGCCCTACGGACAACGGCTGACCTACTGGCCGCTGCGGGGCGTCCTCTATCGCTTGATCGGTGTGGCCGAAGACGCCACAGCGCCCACCGTCCGCCAGGCGATTCGCGACTGGCTCCAGGGATCCGGGCTGGAAGCGATGGATCGCGAGGTCGAGCTGCTGGCCGCGACCGTCGGTGCGGGCGAAACGGAGGTCAGCGACCGCTCGGCATTGCTGGCCGCCTGGCGAACCTTCTTCGAGATCGCGGCGCGCCGGTCGCCCCTCGTTTTGGTCTTTGAGGATCTTCACTGGTCGAGCGACAGCCTGCTCGACCTCTTCGAGTTCGTCATGCAACCACGCGGCGACCTGCCCTTGCTCATGATCGCGCTCACGCGTCCGGAGCTTCTGGATCGCCGCCCTGGCTGGGGTGGGGGCCGCCGCAATTACACCTCCATCTCGCTCGAGCCCCTCAGCGATCGGGACACAGCACAGTTGATCGACCAACTCCTCGTCGGATGCCCACCCGAGCTCGTCGACCGAATCGTCAGGCATGCGGAGGGAAATCCGTTCTTTGCCGGCGAGCTGATCCGCTCCGTCGCCGAGCGTGGCAGCGACCAGCTTCCCGATACGGTCCAGGCGACCGTGCTGGCGCGGCTTGATCAGCTGTTGCCAGAAGAGCGCCGGATCATTCAGCTGGGCTCGGTGTTTGGACGCGCCTTTCGACCGCCCGGGCTTATTGCACTCGAGCCAACGCTCCCGGACGTTGAGGAAGCGCTCGACCGGCTGATCGACAAGGATCTGCTGCGGCCGACCGGAACGGATATCTTCGCCTTCCGCCACATCCTGATCCGTGAGGTCGCCTACCAGACGCTGACCCGCGCGGAACGTGGCCGGTTGCACGCTGCGGCCGCGGGATGGCTGGCGGGCATCGCCGGCGAACGCGAGGATTCGCTTGCCGAACTGATCGCGTTCCATTACAGGGAGGCCGCCACCATCGGGACCGCACAGCGACCGAATGACCCGCAGACGGTTGAGGTTCGAAAGCAGGCCATGGAATGGCTCATCCGTGCGACCGAGGTCGCGGCGGCGGCAACGGCGACGATTGAGGGCTCACGCCACCTGCGCGGCGCCATCGAGTTTGCCGAGCCAGGCCGGCTTCCGGACCTCTACCAGCGCCTGGGTGAGATCGCGGAGTCCAGTGACGTGGCCGTCCCCGCGTATCTGACCGCGTTGCGCCTCTGTCGTGAGCAGGGGCGGCCGCCAGAACAGGAACTCCAGGTCATGACGGGCCTCCTCAGCATCTACACCCGATCCCAGGGATCGGTCGCGGACCGCCTTTCCTTTGACGCCATGCGCGAGTTTCGAGAGGACGCGGCGAAGGTGGCAGCGCGGGTGAAGGACGAGCTCCTGCTGGCTCGCTACATGGCAGCCGATTCCTTCTATCCATTCTGGTTGGTTGGCGGCACCAACACAGCTTCGGCGGCGGACTTGGCGGCGGCCCAGGCAAGCGCTGAAAAGGCGGTGACGATTGCGCGTCGAGCAAATGATCCCAATCTCGAAAGCATGGCCCTTGACGCGCTTTCGGGGACCGCGCAGATAATGGGCGGCTGGCGAGAAAGCCGGGAGTACGCTCGCCGGCGCCTTACTTTCCAGGACCGATTGGGCATGGTGGAGAAGGTGGATGCGCACAGCATGGTGAGCTGGTGCGCCGCCGTGCTCGGTGACTTCGACGAAGCCGACCGCGTTTCGGCCCAGGGCCTGGCGCAGGTCCAGCCCGGTCAGGTTCCCGCCTGGACACTCCACATCGTTGTCTGGCGGATCTACGCGCTCACGCTGCTGGGCCGCTGGGATGAAACTCTCGTCCTGGCCGAGCGCGGGCGTCAACTATGGCTTGAAGCCCGGCAGCCAGCGTCGGGCTATGCGATTCGCGGCTTCGTAGCCGCCATCGACGTAGCCCGGGGGCGCCAGGACGATCGTCTGGCGGAGTCCTATCGCGAGGTTCTCGACACCATTGCAAGAGCGTTTCCCGCCGACAGTCCGTTCTCGCCCTGGATTGGTTATGGAGGTTCAGACCTCAGCCCCATGGAGGCGGTCGTTCGCCGCGCGGCGCACGTAGGCCAGGGTCTTTCCGAGCGCCCCGAACGGGCGCTCAACCGGCTGCTCGACGCCGGACAACCGCCCGCCAAGGACCAGATGGAGGCGGTCCTTGTCTGGGCCGAACGAGGAACCTTGCGGCCGCTCGTGGCGCAGGCCTGCCGGGGACTGGGGCTGCTCGGGCGCGACCGGGCGATGCTGTCGCGGTCGCTCGCACTTTGGGAGGAGATGGGGGCCATGCCGTATGCGGCGCGGGTGCGCTGTGAGCTGGCGCTCCTGACCGGCAATCGCGAGGACCTCGACAGGGGGCTGATGATGCTGGAGCGGTTGGGCGATCGATCCCAGATTGGCCACTACGAGCGTCAGGTAGGCTGACCCGATGCCGCACTCGGACACGGTGGCGGTGCACGCCGGCGAACCGACGTTGGACCGCAAGGACGCGCCGGTCACCCCCGATATCAGTGTCGGTTCGGCGAGTGGGTATGCGGACCTCGAGTCGCTCGATGCCGCGATGGCCGAGCATCGGGGCTATGGTCGGTGGGGGACCGAGAACCACCGACAGCTGGAGGCAGCCGTTACCGGCCTCGAAGCTAACGGGCTCGCGATTCGGCTCGACGCCGTCTCGGTCGGCTCCGGCATGGCGGCGATCGCGGTCGCGCTCATGAGCGAGATGAATGCGGGCGATCACCTGGTCGCGGCGCACGACTGCTATGGCACCACGCTCACCTTCCTCCGTTCCGATTTACCGCGCTTCGGGATCACGACCACGATCGTGGACTTCCAGGATCTCGACGCGGTCCGGAGGGCGGTGACCGAGCGAACCCGCGTGCTGCTCTGCGAAATGTGCACCAACCCGCTGATTCGGGTTCCCGACATCGAGGCGCTGGCCGCGATCGCGCACGACGCCGGCGCGTTGCTCGTGGTCGACAACACCGTGCCGACGCCGGCGTTGAGTCAGCCGCTACGCTGGGGCGCCGACGCCGTCATCTATAGCGCGACCAAGAATTTGAGCGGGCACGCCGACGTGATCGGCGGCCTGGTGGTCGGCAAGCCCTCGTGGATCTCCGCGGCCCGCGCCTTTGCCCACACCTTCGGGCCGACCCTGGGCCCGTTCGACGCCTGGCTGACGCTGCGCGGGATCCGCACGCTTGCCGTTCGGATGGCGCGGCATACCTCGAATGCGTTGGCGCTGGCCCGGTTTCTCGAGAGCCATGCGGCCGTCAGCCAGGTCAACTATCCCCAGCTGGAGAACAGTCCCTTTTGCGCGCGAGCCCGCCGGCTGCTACCGGGCGGGGCCGGGGCGCTGCTGTCGTTTGAGCTGGCCGGCGGGAAGGAGGCGCTGGAGTCGATGCTGTCCCGATTGCAGCTGGTCCGGCTGATGCCGAGTCTCGGCAACGTCGCCACCACGCTGAGTCACCCGGCGTCGACCTCGCATCGGGGGCTCGACCCGGCTGAGCGAGCGAGGGCCGGCATCAGCGACGGCCTTACTCGCTGCTCAGTCGGGCTGGAGTACCCGGACGATCTACTCGAAGACTTTCAGCGGGCGCTTACGACGTCTTGATGACGTAGGTTCCGGCGATCTTGTCGTGCCAGCCTTGCTTGTTGGGGTCGAAGGCTGCCCAGATGAACCCGATGCCCAGGACAAGCCCCGAGATGAAGAACCCGACGTACCGGATCAGCGCCTGGCTGATGGCCAGGTCGGATCCATCGGTCCTCACGACCCGTAGGTTGAGGAGCTTGCTGCCGATCGTCTGGCCTGGCCACGGGCTGGTGCTGGACCAGAAGTAGACGTAATAGATGAGGCCGAGGAGCAGCTGGAGGCCGGAGCGGCCATTCGTGTTCAGGCTCAGGATGGCTGCGATGGCGGCGTTGACGACGCCGACGATGATCGAGTCGATGAGGATGGCAACAAATCGGATCCAGAAGCCAGCCTTGGCTCCGGAAACGGCGATGGGTGCGGCGGTGGCCATGATTACCTCCCTGAGTTACGAACTCTTGATGACGTAGGTCCCGGCCATCTTGTCATGCCAGGCCTGCTTGTCCTTGTCGAAGGCCGCCCAAAGGTATCCAATCGGCAGTCCAAAGATGATGCTGTCGACGATATAGCCGACGTAGCGGACGATGGCACCGCCGACGGTCAGCGGCGAGCCGTCGGTTTTCACCACCCGGAGGTTGAACATTTTCATGCCCAGCGTCTGGCCATCGGGCCGGCTCCAGAAGTAAACGAAGTAGGCGACTTCCGCGAGGATGAATAAGCCATAGAGAACGATGATGACGCCGGTGGCGTCCTTCCCGGCCACTGCAGCCAAGATGGCGACGATAATGCCTCCCGGAATACCGACGATCAAGCCATCGATGACAAGAGCGACAAACCGGATCCAGAATCCCGCTTTAGGTGCGCTGGCGGCCGACGACCCACTTGCTTGCATCCGTACACCCCCAAGATTTGGCGCGAGTATAGCACCGCTTTCCGTTCAAAAGCGGGCGCTGGATGAGAGGGCGATAAAATCGATGCATGCCCCATCGTGCGCTCTCCGTCGTGGAAAACCTTCCGGACCAGTCGATCCTGCAGCGGATTGGCAACACCCCACTGATCCGGATCAGGCTGCTTGAAAAGGAGTTCCCGCACATCACCTTCTATGCCAAGGCCGAATGGTTCAACCCGGGCGGCTCGGTCAAGGACCGGCCGGCGCTGCGCATGATCGAGGAGGCCGAACGGACCGGCGAGCTGACGGTGGAGAAGGTCATCCTCGACTCGACCTCGGGCAATACCGGCATCGCCTACGCGCTGATCGGAGCGGCCAAGGGGTACCAGGTAAAGCTGGTGATGCCGGCCAACGTCAACGAGGAGCGGCGCGAAATCGTCAACGCCTTCGGCGCGGAAGCGATCTTCACACCGGCCCTCGAAGGATCAGACGGCGCCATCCGCGAGGCGCACCGGATCAAGGAGTCAGCGCCTGGTGTGTATTTCATGCCGGACCAGTACAACAACCCGTTCAACTGGCGCTCCCACTTCGATACCACAGGGCCGGAGATCCTGGACCAGACCCACGGCGAGGTCACGCACTTTGTCGCCGGCCTCGGGACCAGCGGCACGCTGATGGGGGTGGGTCGGTTCCTCAAGCGCCACAACCGGGCGATCCGGGTGATTGCGGCGGAGCCATCTGATGGGTTGCACGGGCTCGAGGGGCTCAAGCATATGGAGAGCTCGATCGTGCCGGGCATCTACGACCCGAGCGTGCAGGATGAAAAAATCAGCGTGCCGACGGAGGCTGCCTACGAGCTGGCCCACGACCTGGCGCGCTCCGAAGGGCTGCTGGTGGGCAACTCATCGGGCGCGGCGCTGTACGCCGCCCGCGAGGTCGCGCGCCGCACCTCGGAGGGCGTGTTCGTAATGGTGTTCCCCGACGGGGGCGACCGCTACTTGAGCTCGGGACTGTACCGCCGGAAGTTTTGACGCTGCGAGTTCCCCGGTCCGTGATGGACCAGATCCGGCAGCATCTCGAGGCCGGCTATCCCAACGAGGCCTGTGGAGCGCTGATCGGCCGCGCCGATGGCGCCGAGCACACGGTCGAGGAATTTCGAGGCATGCGCAACACCATCACCGATCGCCCATGGGACCGGTATGCGCTCGACCCCCTGGAGCAACTGCGTGTCCAGAAGGATGCCGAGTCACGGGGGCTGGAGATCATCGGGTTTGCGCACAGCCATCCGGATCATCCGCCGATCCCATCGCGATTCGATGCCGACCACGGCTGGTCCTTCTACAGCTATATGGTCGCGTCGGTGCAGAAGGGCACTCTGCGCGAGGCGCGGTCATGGCGCCTGGATGACGCCGGCGTGTTCCAGGAGGAGCCGCTTACGGAAACGGCTTGACCACCATCATGAAGACGATGGCGAGGGCGATTACAAGACTAACGATCCCGTAGATCGTCGCCTGTCCGTCGAGTCGCTTGTAGGCGGCGCTGGCCAGTCCTTCCTTCTCGAGCACCTCGATCTGCTGTCGGAAGATGCGCGAGTAAAAGCCGATGGCCACCACGATCAGCAGGACGAAGAGAATCAAGGCGGTGATCACCCAGCCTTTGAAGCCCCACTGGCCGACGGCGAGGAGTACGAGCCCGGTGATGAGCAGCAATCCATAGGCGGGGTTGGCGACCCGGCGGTCGATGAAGGAGATGCCTCGCAGCGCGAAGAGCGTGTGCGCGGGTTCCCTCGCCGATAGCGCTGTCCAGACCCCGTAGGTGATATTGCTGCCGACCGCGGTAATCGCCAGGAGAACGTGCAGGTACTTGATCAGCGTGTACCAGGTCATAGAAGCGGTTTTACCACCTTAGCCGCAGGGTGGGGGCGCGGCAGCGTAGATCGAGGTCGTTCCCGAATCCTGGCCGGTGCAACTGGTGTCGCTGGCGAACCAGCCGCCGGCGGAACGGATGACGGTGACATCGATCTTGATGGTGTTCGCGCCGAAGTCGAGAACGACGTGCGCGATCGCGCCGGGATTGCCTGGCGGAAGCGCCTCCGTCGTGATGGTCGCCGACTGATAGGTGTTCTGGCAGCGGCAAAGCGGCTCGGCCCCCGCGAGCGGGCCTGAATCCAGTCGCTGCGCCAGCCCATCGGTGACCGGGCAACTGTCGTATTTGCCGTTGGCGCCACAGACGCCGCCGCTCGGCGGGTAGAGGATGCCGGCGACCACCGCAGCACCATTGTCATCGAGGTTCGATACAGTGATGCGCCCGTTGACGAGCGTGGGCGTGGGGGCTGGGGTTGGGGTCGCCGACGGCGTGGGCGTTGGCGTCGGGGTTGGCGTTGGACTTGCGGAGCCGCCGGTCATCGGGTTGGTGCAGGCGCTCAGCATCAGGGCGAGCGCCGTCAGCGCGGGGGCAAGGCGGCGCATGTCAACGGGAGATTGTACGCGCGCCAGATGAGAAATTCACGCGACGCCACGGTCGCGCGTCGGCATCGCTGCCAACCTGCGCGGCCGGCTCGTCAGGTACAGGCCCAGCAGGATAACGGCCATGCCGGTAACAATCGGAATGGTGATCGTCTCGCGAAGGAGGGTCGCCCCCCAGAAGACCGCGGTCACCGGAACCAGAAAGGTCACGGTCGTCGCACGGGTGGCGCCCAGCGTATTCATCATGAAGTAATAAAGAAGGAAGGCGATCCCCGAGCCGCCCGCGCCGAGGAACAGCATGGCGGCGATTGACGGCACGCGCAGATGCGTCGCGCCGATCGTGGGCAACGCGAGGGCGAGGGCCAATGGCGCCGCCAGCGTCAGTTGCCAGAAGCCGACCTGTAGCGGGCTGACGCCTCGAAGCCGGCGTCGGGCAATCAACGCCGACACGGCGTAACTGCACGCGGCTCCCAGGACCGCCAGCGTCCCAATGGTGCTGGCCCGCAAGGGTTGGCCGAGGAGGTCGGGAGCGATCAGGATTCCGGTGCCCAGGAAGCCGATCGCCACGCCCAGGTAGTTGAGCCCGCTCGGCCGCTCAGCCGGTGTCACCCAGTAGGCGAAGACCGCGGTCCACAGGGGCGTGGTCGCGTTCAGGATGCTGGCCAGGGCGCTGCTGATCGACTGCTCACCGAAGGCGATAGCGACCCAGGGCACAAGGCTGCCAAGGACGGCCAGCACCACGAAGGGCAGCAGCCGTGCCCGCGTCCCCGCCGGGAAGGGCGTCTGCCGGCGCGCCGCAAAGATCAATCCGAGCGTACCGGCGCCCAGCAGCGTCCGCGAGAACACCAGGGTCGCTGGACTCATGTCGCGCACGCCGAGTTTGATGAAGAGGAAGGCCGCGCCCCAGATCAGCGCCAGCAATCCGAGAGCGGCATAACCACGACGCATCGGCTGATTATGCGAGGGGGCGACGTAACCCCCTGGGTTTCTCCCTCCCTCGCTCGCGGGGGAGGGTCGGGGTGGGGGCTATTCGGTGGGGGCTCGGTGCCGGGCCAGGAAGTATTCCGGCACGGAATTCATCGGCGGACGCTCCTGGTCTTCGATCTCTTTCTGTTCGATCCAGTACCGCTCGTCTTCGTAGTGGATCAGCTTCATGGTCTTGTTGATTTCCTCGAGCAAATGAATGCGGTGCCGGTCGCCGAGGTGTTTCAGCCCCACCTGCATGATCGCGAACGCCATCTTGGAGAGGTCGAACAGGGTCTGGTTGCGGTGCACCCGCATGCCGAGGTCGACCTGGGCGATGGCGCGCAGGCCGTACGCCTCGGAAATCGCCAGCAGCAAGCCCAGTTCGACGCCGTATCCGGTGAAGAAGGGCACGCTTTCCAGCACCCGCCGGCGGCCCGCGTACTCGCCGGAGAGCGGCTGCACCAGGCCGGAAAGCTCGGGAAAGAACAGGTTGAGCATCGGCCGCGCGGCCAGCTCGGTGACGCGGCCGCCGCCCTGCGCCTGGAAGTCGGTGCCGAATTTGAGCGGGCGACGGTAGAACCCTTTGACGTATTGGATCTCGGGGTCACTCAGCAGGGGCCCGAGGAGGCCATAGACAAACTTGGGGTGAATGTTGCTGATGTCGGTGTCGACCCAGCAGATCAGGTCGCCGTTCAGCGTGTACAGGCTCTTCCAGAGCGCTTCGCCTTTGCCCTGGAAGGCGCCATAGCGGGGCAGGATGTCGCTGTGCTGCACCACCCGGACGCCGGCGCGCTCCGCGATGGCCGCCGTTCGATCGGTCGAGCCGGAGTCGATGACGACGATCTCGTCGAGCAGCGGCACTCGATCCATCAGCGCGTTCTTGAAGGTGCGGATGACTTTGCCGATCGTGTCCTGTTCGTTGAGGGTGGGCAGTCCAAGGCTGATCGTCACCCCCTGCCGCTGCTTGAGATCGACCAGCCGGCGCAGGTCCGCGAACTCCTTGCTGTGAAACGTGTTCTCCGCGAACCACCGATCGACGCGCTCGGCGGCCGCGGCCCGGCTCTCCAGCCGGAAGGGGCGATCAGGATCTTTTAGCGCCGTCACTGGTCCCGCGGTCTTGACCACCATGACGCTGCCGGGCAGCCGGCGAAGCAGGCGGGTGATGGGCGCACCGAGCACCATCGGGCGATGCATCAGGCTCAGGGTCGCGCCGAGAACCACCATTTGGTGCTGCGCCGCCTCGCGGATGATCGCCTCGCGCACGGACGCCGACAGCAACGTGATCCGCCGGACCGGGACATCGACCGTGCTCGTGAGTTTGAGGAAGCCAGACTCCTCACGTTGTTGCGACTCGGGCGAAATCCGCGGGTTGAAGATGTGGAGCACACAGAGCTCGGCGCCGGTCTCCTGGCAGACGGTGGCGGCCAGCCGGAGTGCGAGCTGAGCGCTCGGGCCACCACGCACGGGCACCAGCACGCTCCGGATGGGGGTCGTGTCCGGTCGCACCAGGGCGACATCGCAGGGGGGATCGACCAGCAGGTCTTCGACCGCGTTGACCCAGAGGCCGTCCTGGCGGGGCGCTTGGCTGGCCGCGGCTTCGAGGACGAGCAGGTTGGTGTCGGTCTCCAACACCGCCTCACGAATGCCCTGGGCGGCAACGTGCGCGATCCGGACCTGGCCGCGAAGCTCGCCCGGGCCGCGTTCCGCATAGCGGGTGATGCGCGAGAGCAGGGCGCGGTAGGCGCGGGCCACCTCGACGCCCTCGCTGAGTGGGCGCTCGGGCGCCATCTCGATGACGCCGAGCAAGGTGCCACGCGAGTCCTCGGCATTGAGGAAGGGCGAGACGGCCTTTAGAAGCGGCCCGGTCCGCGACGGATTGGTGGTGGGAATCAGGACGCGATAGTGACTCACGTGCGCGACGTCAGGAGGGGTTCGAGCTGTTCGCTGATGATGCGGTCCCAGGCGAGCGCCCCGAGCACGTGGCGGCGCAGCCGTGCGGGGGCCGAATCGATGGCACTGAGCACGGCGGCCGTAAACGCCGGAGAGCCGGCGGATGTCGGCACGAAGGTCGCCCCATCAGGCGCCAGCTCGCGGAACGCCGGCAGGTCGGTGCAGACGACCGGCACGCGGAAGATGGCGGCTTCCGCGAGCGGCAGGCCGAAGCCCTCGCTGGCGCTGGGGAGGATCACGACATCGCTCAGCATATAAAGGTCGGAAAGGGTGGCCGCATCGACCGCGTAGTCGCCGGTCGGCCCTTTGCTTTCTTCGAAGAGGAAACGGACCGATTCCTGCAGGCCGAGCCGCTCAGTCTGGCGTTTCAGGTCGGCGACGTAGTCCAGCGAGCGAGGATTGTGTGGGCCGGGCGGACCGGTGATGAGGAGTTGCACCGTCCGGCCAGCGGCGCGCACGGCGGCGGCCGCGTCGATTGCCCATTCGAGATTCTTTCGCTTGGTGATCCGGACCGGCGCCAGCATGACGATATCGGCGCTGAGCAGCCCGAACCGAGTGACGAGCTCCCTGGCACGCGGGCTCAATTTGAGAAGTGCGGCCGGGTCGATGCCATTAGGAATGACATGACTGGCATCCAGCTTCGCGCCGCTCAGTTCGCGCCATTCCTCGAGCCGCTGTGTCGACACAAAGATCGAGATGACGTTGGGGTGCTGGCGGCGGAGGAGATCCCAGGGCTCGCCCTCATGCATCCAGGGCCGGTAGATCGGATTGAGCCAGCTGATGTCATGGACCCAGGAGATGATCCGCGGACGGTTGGTATCGGCGAGGGTCCAGAGGGCCGCGGTCAGCGGGAGGTTGAAGTGAAGGGTGAGCGCGTTATGGACGATCAGGACGTCCAGCTCCGCCAGTTCGATCGACAGACGTTGGATGATGTTGGCGCGAAGGGTCGCGAACTCTGAGGGGATCTCGCCGCGGTCGAGCGCATCGCGCACGGCACTGACCGCCGTCTCACGGGAGTCGAGCTCGGGGATGATGACCAGCTTCGCCGCCTTGCGATCCGGTAGGGGACCGCCACGCCCGCTGAGGATCGTCACCGAGTAGCCGCGAGCCGCCAGCCGGGTGGCGTGCTCGTAGAGGATGGCTTCGACGCCGCCGATGATGGGCGGGCATGTGTAGTGCAGCAGCCCAACGCGGGTCCGGGTACTCAAACCGCTACTTACGTGATGAGCGGCGGTTCATCGAGGATGACGTCGAGGTCGTCCGGCTTTTCGAGCACCTCGACATCGGGCCGGCCGCCGTTGTAGGCAACCTTGAAGGAGAGCTTGCCACTCCCGACCCGCATCCCGCGGATCTCCACGCTGCGCGCCTGGCCAAACGGAACCGGGTTCAGGTAGAGCCGGCCGGCCGTCGTGTCGGGGACGATGCCGAGGGCGGTCTGCATCAGATGAAAGGCCGCGCCTGCACCCCACGCCTGCGGGTTGCAGGAGACGAGATATTCGGCGGGGCCGTTGTTGTATTGGGTGTCGCGTCGAAATCCACAGAACAATTCGGGTAGGCGGTAATCGGGCATACGGACACCAGCTTCCATGATGCCCTCGATCACCTGGCCCGCCGCGTCGGCGTGGCGGTAGCGGCGCAGTCCCGCGGCCGCGATCGAGTTGTCGTGGGGCCAGATGGTGCCGTTGTGATAGCTCATGGGGTTGTAGTGAGGCGAGTCCGATGACAGCGTACGGATTCCCCAACCCGAGAACATGTCGGGTGCCATCAACCGGTCCCGCAGGAGCTCGGCACGCTCGGGGTCGATGATGCCGGCCCACAGGCAATGCGCGGGGTTCGACGTGATGGACGGGATCGGTGTCTTGTTGCGGTCGAGGCCCTGGGCGTAAAACTGCTCCTCGTCGAGCCAGAACGACAGCTCGAACCGACGCCGAAGCTCGCCCGCTTCGCGTGACAGGCGCTCCGCCATCGCCGACTGGCCGAGGCGCGCGAAGATGCGGCTGAGTCCGACCTTGGCCTGGTAGATGTATCCCTGTACCTCGACCAGCGCCACGGGCAGCTCCGCCGGGCGGCCGTCCGGATAGAGAAGCGAGTCAGACGAGTCTTTCCAGCCCTGGTTGCGCACGCCGCCGCTGGCACGTTCGGCATATTCGACGAAGCCGTCATGGTCGGAATCGCCGTACTGATCGACCCATTTCAGCGCGCTCAGCAGTGAGGGGAGCAGTTCGACGAAAAGATCCTGGTCATTGAGCCAGTCCATCATTTCGACGGCGCACACGAGGAAGAGCGGCGTGCTATCGACCGATCCGTAGTAGGGGGTGTGGGGGATCACCTTGAGATTGGCCAGCTCGCCGTAACGGAGCTCATGCAGGATCTTGCCGGGTTCTTCCTCGCGGCTGGTATCGACCCGCCGTCCCTGCTGCTGGGCGAGGTAGCGCAGGGTGCCGCGGGCCACTTCTGGATTGATCATCAGGGTTTGGATCGAGGCGATCAGCGCATCACGGCCGAACGGCGCGGAGAACCACGGGATCCCGGCCATGGGAAACAGGCCGGTGTCAAATTCCTCGAGCAGGATTCGGAGGTCCATCTGGCTGCGGCGCAGCAGGCCGCGGTCGAGGAAGGTGTTGTCGGTGCGGATCCGACTGGTGTTGTCGTGCCAGCGGCGGTAGGAGGCCTGCAACGCCTGCAACGCATCGTCATACAGGTAGCTCAGGGTCGACTCATTCTCGCCAATCACGGGAATGACGTCGATCACCAGCGTGACGGTCTCCTTGGATTCCAGGTGAAAGTGCCACGTCAGGGCGCCGTCGTGCTGGCTCGCTGGCGTTCGATTGACCACGACCTCGGTCCGGCGGATCACGCCGTCGCGGCCATCGTACGTATAGGTCATGCCCCGATCGCCGACGTCGAGTGGACGGATCGTGCCGCGGTACTGATCCTTGTAGCCGCGGACATCGAACATGTCACGAAAGTCGGCATCGAAACGAATCGAGCACTCGATGTCGACCGGCTCGCGGCCGCAATTTTGAACGCCGATCCGCTCGTGCAGGCCGCCATAGATGAAACGGCTGCGCCGGATGCTCAGGCTCTGCTGCGGGATCCGGCGTTTACCTTCATCGAGCAGGAGCACAGGATTGACCATTTGAAAGGTGGCGACGTAGCTTTCGTCCACGGACGCCGAGAGCAGGATCGGCTGCAAGCGGCTCAGCCGAAACTCATAGGCAGAGAGAAAGCGGGTATCAGAAAAGTAGAGACCGAGTCCGGTGGTGTTTCCGGCCGGGATGTCACCCATCTCATCGGACACGATCATGATCCGGTTCTCTTTCAGAACCACCCGGCCGTCCGACACGGTGCCTATTATAGGTTTGAGTTTTCGTCGCGCCGCCGGCGCGACTACAGATATGTTGATAGTCCCAAGGCCCGACTGATGGCGCTGCCTGTAGTGGCGATCGTCGGGCGCCCCAACGTCGGAAAATCGGCGCTCTTCAATCGCATCCTGGGCGAGCGCCGGGCGATTGTCGACCCGCTGGCGGGGTTGACGCGTGACCGCCTCTATGCCGAGGTCGAGTGGCGGGGGCGCCGGTTTGTCATCGTCGACACCGCCGGACTGGTACTCGGCAAAGATCGCGACGAAATCCCGGCGCAGCGCGAGCTCCGGCGGCGGATGGAGGAGCAGAGCCGGCTGGCGATCGATGAAGCGGACCTGGTTCTGTTTGTGCTGGATGTCCGAGAGGGGCCGACCGCGATCGATCACGACATCGCCCAGCTCCTGCGTAAATCGCGCCGCCCGGTGCTGGTGGTCGCGAACAAGACCGATGGGCGCGGCCGAGAAGCATTGGCCGGTGAGTTTTACGAGCTCGGCCTGGGCGATCCCTGGGCGATCTCGGCGCTGCACGGCACGGGGAGCGGCGACCTGCTGGATGGGGTGGTCGAGCGGCTGCCTCCGTTGCAACCCGAAGTGGTCGATGACAAGCTGGCCGCTCGCGTGGCCATCCTGGGACGCCCGAATGTGGGGAAGTCTTCGCTGGTCAACGCGATCACCGGTGATGAGCGCAGCCTGGTCACCGCGGTGCCGGGAACCACGCGAGACCCGGTCGATACCACCGTCGACTTCGAAGGCAAGCGGGTGCTGCTGGTCGACACCGCCGGGATCCGCCGGCGAGGCCTGACCAGCGGCGTGGAGCAGTACTCCCTGCTGCGGGGGCTGCGCGCGATGGAACGCGCCGATATCGGCATCGTGGTCATCGACGCGAAGGAAGGGATCATGGCGCAGGATGTGCACATCGCGGGTTACGTGGTCGAGGCCGGCCGCGGCCTGGTGCTGGTGCTCAACAAGTGGGACCTGCTGACGCCCGAAGAGAAAGAGGAGAAGGTGTGGCGCAAAAAAATCAAGGAAGCCTTGAGCTTCGCCCCCTGGGCGCCGGTCTCGTATATCTCGGCGAAGACTGGGCAGCGCGTGGCGCAGCCGCTCCAGGTGGCGCTCAAGGTGACCGAGGAACGCCGACGGCGCGTGGCCACGCCGGAGCTGAACAAGTGGCTTCGGACCTTACTGGGCCAGCGCGAGACCCCGACGAGACACGGGAAACGCTTGCGCGTGATGTATGCGACCCAGGCCGAGCAGACGACGCCGACGTTTGTCTTTTTTGTCAACGACCCTGAGCTGGTTCATTTTTCGTACCGCCGTTTCCTCGAAACGCAGCTCCGGCAGGCGTTCGGGTTCGAGGGGACGCCCATCCACATGGTGTTCAGACGGCGCGGCGAAGAGACGTAGAATAGGCACCGCGTCGGGGAGTGGCGCAGCCTGGTAGCGCACCTGAATGGGGTTCAGGGGGCCGCAGGTTCAAATCCTGTCTCCCCGACCATCCGTTTTAGTGCCGTCGCACGGCGCAGCCAAGGCCTCACGGCTTGAACCCGTCCACCGTGAAGCCATCGATCTTAGTCCCGGGCGGGAGATCGCGGATCTGGTTGTGGATCTGGCCAGAGATATCGAGGGCGACGACGAAGTCCCGAACCGTGATATTCGCCCCGTCGAATTTGCCTCCCAGTACGGGCGGCACCAGGAAATCGTAGATCTCGTCTTCTTTTGGGACAAGCCCGCGTCGCTCGGCCGCAAGAGCCAGGCCCCCCAACAAGTACTTATCCTGGCCGTCGGTCGTATCGAGAATCGACTGCAACTCTGCGCGATCGGCGGCAACCTTTGAGAGGCTCCCCTCGATTGAATCTAGAAACCAGTAGCCGGTCGGATCTTGGAGGAAGACATCGCCGAACATGGAGGCGAGGACCGGGACTTTGCCCGCGAGATCGAGCCACGACCACGATTCCAAGGCTCTTGCGAAAGTCTCTGACGGAAATCTCTTGGTCAGGACCATCGTGCGGCTACCGCTGAGGCGGCTCGATTTGGCCGCGCGGGCGCATATACCACTCCCGAAAGGAGCGGCACTGGCCGTCGTCATCGAACTCGATCAGAAAGACGTTGTCGTACTCGCGGACGAGCTCGGTTTTTGAGGCGTCCTTGAAGTAGCGGCTCCGCCCTTGGGCGACGGCGAGATTCCCATCGATCGCCACCGGCTCGTACCGTGCCTCGTAGGTACCGGCGGGGTCCTTCCCCTCGAGCCAGGAGGCGACGATGGCGAGCCGGCCGCGAATCGGCTCATCAAAGGGGAAATAGGAGTAGGTCGCGTCGTCGCTGAACAGGTCGGCGACGGCATCGGGATCGTACGTCTCCCATGCCCGCACGTAGGCACGCAGCCACGTCGCAGCAGTCTCTCTGGTCAGCGCCATCGACGGGTGGAGTTTACCCGCGCGGCTTGAGGAGGCTCTTCAGATCGCCTTCGTAGGCGTCGAGGAGTTCGTGGACCTCGAGGAGGTCGTCGGCGGAGATCATCGGCTGGAAGCCCGTCGCCCGAGCATGCAACTCCAGCTGGAGTTCGAACATCGCCCGGCCGTCCTGCGCGTTCATCTGGTTCCTTCCCTTGTTACTGTTGATGATACTACAGCTATCACTAGATTACGAAGGCAGAGTGTCGCTTGTCAAGTTTGAGGCGTGTTCGCTGCAGATGGAACGGGCCAGGCTGGCAGCTGGTTTCGGTCTAGGCGGGGCGGGCGGACCGCCGACGGACTGTTCGGAAGGCCAGGCCGGCTCCCGTCAGGAGCAGCAGCCCGCCGATCAGGATCGGCCCCACCGAGAGCGGCAGGAACAACGGGTTATCGAGGTCGTTTTCGGCGAAGCCGAGAAAGGTCATCAGCAGGATCGAAATCATCCCGAAGGCCGACGCGCCCAGGAACGCACCCAGCTCGGTATTCGACGCCAGCGGGACGCGGGTGCTGTAGGCAGGAGCCATGATGCCCGAGCGGACGCCAAAGGCGATCAGGGCCAGCAAGGTGAGGCCGGCGGCCGCCGTAAAGATCACGGCCACCACGATGACCGAGGTGATCTGACCTGAGTTGAGCCCGCCGAATAGGTTCATCCAGTCGAGCGACAACAGCATCGCGCTGAATTCTACCCCGCTGCTGGGGGCTTGGTCGACTCCGCGGACGGGGCAAGCGCGGCCTCCACGATGCGCTGCTCCTGCGCCTCGTGGGCGATCGCGTAGCCCTCACTCGGGCTGGCGCGCTCGGGTCGGCCAACGTAGTGGAGCGTGAGGTGCTTCGGGAGTTTGGGCTCGAGGCGGCGTTTGACGTGCCAGTAGGCGCCCATGTTCATCGGCTCCTCCTGGACCCAGGTCAGCTGACGCACGTTCGGATACTTGGCGACTGCCGCCAGCACGTCGTCGGTGCGGAAGGGCTCGAGTAGCTCCATGCGGATGATGGCGAGATCTTTCGCCTCCGCGCGCAGCGGGCTGGCGATCAGGTCGTAGTAGACCTTCCCGGTGCAGAGGATGATCCGGCGCACCTCATCGCGGCGCTGTTCGACGGTTGGGTCATCGATCAAGCGGCGGAAGCCCCGGACCGTGAAGTCTTCCAGCTTCGACCACGACGCCCGCATTCGCAGCAGGCTCTTCGGGGTCATGATCACCAACGGACGGGGCCGGCTGTGAAGCGCCTGCCGCCGCAGCGCGTGGAAATAGTTCGCCGGCGTCGTCGGATAAAAGACCCGGATATTGCCCTCGGCTGCCAGTTGCAGGAAACGCTCCAGCCTCGCGCTCGAGTGCTCAGGACCCGCGCCTTCATAACCGTGGGGGAGGAGGAGCGTCAGACGCGACGGCTGGCCCCACTTCGCCAGGCCGGAAACGATGAACTGATCGATCACGACCTGCGCGCCGTTGCTGAAGTCGCCGAACTGCGCCTCCCAGCAGACCAGCGCCTCCGACGCGTCGGCACTGTAGCCGTACTCGAACCCGAGCGCGGCATACTCCGACAGAGGGCTGTTGTGCAGTTCGATGCTGGCCGTTGCGCCCACCAAGTGCTGGATTGACGCCCAGGCCTTGCCGGTTCGGGCGTCGTGGAAGACCAGGTGGCGCTGGCTGAAGGTGCCGCGCTCCGTGTCCTGCCCGGTGAGCCGCACGGGGATCCCGCCGGTGATCAGCGTGGCAAAGGCCAGCTCCTCGGCCTGCGCCCAGTCGATCTCGCGCTCGGCGAGCGGCGTTTTGCGCCGCTCCATCTGGCGGAGCAGCTTCGGGTGCACCGTAAAGCGGTCCGGCACGGTCAGCAGCTGCCGGTTGAGCGACTCGAGCGCCTCCGCCGGAACCACGGTCTTGATATCGACTTCGGGGCTGGCGTCCATCGGCGGGCGGGTGACCTGCGGCGCGTGCGCCGCACTCGCTTTGACGTTCTGGTGGGCATCGGCAAGCCGGGCCTCCGCCGCCTCGCTGCGCGCGTGCGCATCCTCGGCCGTGAGCAAGCCCTCCTCGATCAGCTGCGCCGCGAACATCTCACGCACCGTCGGATGCTCCTTGATGGCGTCGTACATCAGTGGCTGGGTATAGGCCGGCTCATCGGTTTCGTTGTGTCCGAAGCGGCGGTAGCCGATCAGGTCGATGACAACGTCGCGGCCGAACTTCTGACGAAAGGCGGTCGCCAGCCGCACCGCGCTGACGCAGGCCGTGATGTCGTCGGCGTTGACGTGGATGATTGGCAGGTCGAAACCCTTGGCGACGTCAGAGGCATAGCGCGTCGACCGTCCTTCCTCGGGGTCGGTCGTGAAGCCGAGCTGATTGTTGGCGATGATGTGTAGCGTGCCCCCGGTCGTGTAACCCTCGAGCTTCGCGAGGTTCAGCACTTCCGAAACGACCCCCTGCGCGGGGAACGCCGCGTCGCCGTGGATCAGGATCGGCACGGAGCCAACGCGATCGAAATGCGGCTCGGGTCCTTTGCGGCGCGTCTGCTCGGCACGCGTCCAACCTTCGACGACCGGGTCGACAGCCTCCAGGTGGCTCGGGTTGGCCAGCAACGTGACCGAGACCTGCTTGCCGTTCGGCGTGACGTAGGTGCCTTCGGCTTCCGCGTGGTACTTGACATCGCCGGTCACGTCGCCGGCTTCCAGCCGGTCCTTGTTCTGCTCGAACTCCACCAGAAGCGATTCGTAGCTCCGGTTGACAACATGCGCAATCACACTCAGCCGGCCGCGGTGGGCCATGCCCATCACCACTTGGCGGGTGCCGTTGTCGGAGAGCAGTTGCAGCGTCTCCTCGAGCATCACGATCATCGAGTCCAGCCCCTCGATCGAGAACGTCTTCTGGCCGAGGAAGGCCCGCCGCAAGTAGCGGTCCATCGCCTCGACTTTCGTGAGGCGCCCGAGCAGCTGCAGTTTGCGTTCGGGGCTGAGCGGCTGACGATAGCGTCCGGACTCGATCCGCTCGCGCAGCCAGTTGCGCTGCTCATGGCTCGAAATGTGCTCGATCTCGTAGGCGATGGTGGAGCAGTAGGTCTCTCGAAGGTGGGCGAGGACTTCGGCTAAGTTCTCGCCGGGAACGCGTACGCGCAACACCGCGGCCGGGACCGCTTCCATCAGCTGCGGTGTCAGTCCGTGGTTGACCGGGTCCAGTGACGGGTCGCCGGTCGGGGCGGTGCCCAGCGGATCGAGTCGCGCGGCGAGATGCCCGTGGCTGCGATAGGCGGCGACCAGCGCCATGCCGGCCGCAACCGCGCGCAGCATTTCGGCTTCCTCCGTGGTTGGCGCCGCTAGCGCCGCCTCGCCAGCTTGAGCCACCGCTCGAGCCGGTTCGCTGATCCCGGCGGGGGGGACCAGTCGCATCGATTCGAAGACCGATTCATAAAAACCCTCACCACCGGCCAGCAGCTCATCGATGCGGCGCAGGAACTCGCCGGACTCGGCGCCCTGGATGACGCGATGGTCATACGTGCTGGTCATCGTCATCACCTTCGAGATCCCGAGCTGGCGCAGCCCGCTCTCGGCGATGGCGGTGAACTCGGGCGGATAACCAATAGCGCCGGTCGCGATGATCGTGCCCTGGCCCTTCATCAATCGTGGGACCGATGCCACCGTGCCGATCCCACCGGGATTGGTGAGGACGATGGTGGCGCCGGTCAGGTCGTCCGCCACCAGCTTGCCGAGGCGCGCTTTCGAGACCAACGTTTCGTACTGATCGCGGAAGGCGGCGAAATCCAGGCGGTCGGCATCCCGGATGACCGGGACCACCAGCATGCGGCTGCCATCCTGGCGCTGCACGTCGACCGCGAGGCCAAAGTGAACGCCACGGGCGACCCGCGCCGGATTGCCGTCGACGCGATCGAAGGTGACCGCCATCGAGGGCACGTCCTTGACCGCGCGCGTGATCGCGAAGGCGATCAGGTGGGTGTACGACACCTTCTCCGGGCGGCCGGCTTCCTGCACACGCTGGTTGAGCTGACGCCGCCGCTGATCGAGCAGGTCGACCCGCACCGTGCGGAAGCTGGTCGCCGTCGGCACCTGGAGGCTTTCCTCCATGTACTTGACGAGCGCCGCCGCCGCGCCCCGCAACGGAATCGCGGCGGCCTTTTCCCCTCCCCCTCTTGGGGAGGGCAGGGTGGGGGCTTGCTGCCGCTCGATCGCCTCAGCGACGTCGCGACGGCGGATCGACCCACCGGGACCGCTTCCCTTGATGGTGGCGAGGTCGATGCCCTTGGCTTTTGCCAACAGCTCGGCCCCTTCGGTGACCTCGACAGGTCGAGCATCTTTCCCTCCCGCGCTCGCGGTGGAGGGCAGGGTGGGGGCCTTTTTCTCTTCCCCGTTCGCGGCGGCGGGCAGCGTGGGGGCTTTCTTGGCCGCCGGATCCCCGTCGGCGCCGACGGCGATTTCAGCCAGCGCCGCGCCCACGGCAATCGTCTTCCCCGCCTCGGCGAGAATCCTCGTCAACGTCCCGGTTGCGGGGGCCGGCACCTCGGCGTCCACCTTGTCGGTGGTGACCTCAACCAGCGCTTCGCCTTCTCGCACCGGGTCGCCCGGCTGCTTCAGCCACTTGGCAACGGTCCCCTCCGTGACCGACTCACCCATCTCGGGCAGGGTGACCTGCATGGTCGATTGGGGCACGGTGGAATTCTACCCACTAAACTTGGGTCCGAATATGACGTTTAAGTCAAAGTTGCGGGCCAGCGAGGACGCCACCGGCTCGCTCCTCTGCCTCGGCCTCGATCCCGAACCCGACCTGCTCCCTCCAGCCATCGAACGGTCGCCGGCTGGTGTCGCCCAGTTCGTGCGGACCATCGTCGACGCCGTTGGCGACTCGGTGTCGTCCTACAAGCTCAACCTGGCGTTCTACGAGCGATGGGGGAGGGAGGCGAGCTGGTTGCTCGACCAGGCGATGGCCGCGCTGCCCAAAGATCGCCCCGTGATCCTCGACGCGAAACGCGGCGACGTGGGCAGCACCGCGCAGGCCTACGCCCATGCGACGTTCGAGGCCTGGGGCGCTGACGCTATCACGGTCCACCCCTACCTGGGCTACGACTCGGTCGCCCCTTTCCTGGCGCACAAGGATAAAGAGATCTTCATCGTCTGCCGGACGTCGAACCCTGGAGCGGCGGAGTTCCAGCACCTGCGCGTCGACGGGGAGGCGCTTTACCGGCATGTCGCCCGCGCGGCCGTCCGCTGGGACCATCACAACAACATCGCCTTTGTCGTGGGGGCCACCGCCCCCGCAGAAATCCGCGATGTGCGTCAGATCGCCGGCGATCGCCTGCTGCTCGTCCCGGGGATCGGCGCGCAAGGTGGCGAGCTCGCCGCTTCCCTATCGGCGGCGCTCCGGCCGGACGGACGCGGGGCCATCATCCCGATTTCACGCGGCATCCTGTTCGCGTCGGCGGGCGCCGACTATGCCGCCGCGGCCCGTGCGGCGGCGCAACATTATCGCGACGCCATCAACGCCCTGCGGCCGGAGCCCGCGACGGCCCGAGGCTGACCCATGCCCGGCATCGTCGCCGGCGCCCTGGTTGCTCATCCTCCGATCCTCCTGGCCGAAGTCGGTGGTGTCCAGTCGGAACGCGTGCGTGCCACCGCTGATGCCCTGCATCAGCTCGACGGCATGCTCTCGATGGTCGACGCCGACCTGGCGGTCGTCATCTCGCCGCACAGTCCATCGAGCATGACGTCGCTGCCCGTCCGGCGCGGCGCCAATGCCGGTGGGAACCTGGCGCGTTTTCGCGCCCCCCACATCCAGGTCGCGGCACAGGTCGACGTCGTGCTCGCGGACGCCCTCATCGCTGATGGCCGGCGGGCAGGATTCTCATTGATCTGGGCGGAGGAAACCGAGCTCGACCACGGGGTCGTGGTTCCCCTGCATTCGCTGCCGCGAACCATAGCGAACAAACGCTGCATCTTCCTGGGTGTCAGCGGCTGGCCCCTCCAGCGCTTCATCGAGTTCGGCGGCTGGTTGCACGGTCGGTTGCGCGATCGCGCCGCCATCCTGATCGCATCGGGTGATCTGTCTCATCGCCTGACGGCGGACGCGCCCTATGGATATCGTCCTGAAGGCCCGGTCTTCGACCGGCTGGTGATCGACGCGCTGCGCGACCGCGACTGGAAACGAATCGAGGGCCTGAACCCGGACCTGATCGAAGAAGCGGGGGAGTGCGGTTTGCGCCCGCTCGGGATCCTGCTCGGCGCCGCGCAGGCCGCGGGCCTCAGCTCGCAGGTTTTGAGCTACGAAGGCCCGTTCGGCGTCGGCTACCCGGTCGTCGCCTTCACTAGACCGACGGTCGCTGGCGCAGCCCCGAAAAGCGGTCTTGACATTCAGGCACTCGGGCGCCGAGCCATCGACACCTATCTCCGAACGCGCCGCTTGATCGAACCGCCGCAGCCGATTCCTCTCGAGCTGGAGGCGCCCTCGGCGGCGTTCGTCAGTCTTTACAAGAATGGTGAGCTGCGTGGCTGCGTTGGCAGCGTGCAACCAACCGAGGCGACCGCGGCCCACGAGCTGATCCGCTATGCGGTGGCGTCCGCGGTGCGCGACCCACGCTTCGATCCGGTGCGTCTCGACGAAGTTAGCGCGCTGACAATCAAGGTTCAGTTGCTCGATCCATCGGAGGCGACCGACATCTCGGGACTGAATCCGCACACCCATGGCATCATCGTCCGCCGGGGCGATCGCCAGGCGTTGCTGCTTCCGGGCATCGAGGGGATCGACACGCCGGAGCAGCAGCTCCGGGCGGCGTGCGAGAAGGCCGGCATCAACCGCAACGCGCCCCTGGACCTGGAGCGCTTCCGTACGCGGACCCTCATATGATCGCGCTCCTCGCCAACCCTCCGCAAATCGGCCACCAGACAGCAGGGCATCCCGAGCGCCCAGAGCGCGTCGCGGCCATCGTCGAGGCCATCGCAAAATCCGACCTCGGCCTCGTGCCGGAACCCGCAGCGGCCGCGCCCGAGTCATTAATCCAGCGCGTGCATGATCCGAGTTATGTCGCCATGCTCGACCGTGCCGCGTCGTCGGGTGGAGGTTATCTCGACGCCGACACCTACATCACGCCGCTATCGATGGTCGCCGCCCGCACCGCGGCCGGTGCTGTCGTAGAGGGCGTGCAGCGCGTGCTGGATGGAAAGGCGCAACACGCGCTGGCGGTCGTAAGGCCGCCCGGCCATCATGCCGAGCACGCCAAGGCGATGGGGTTCTGCCTGTTGAACAACATCGCGATCGGCCTCGTCGCCGCCCGTGATCGGGGGATTCGGCGTATCGCGGTCCTCGACTTCGACGTCCATCACGGCAACGGCACGCAGCACAGTTTCGAAAACGACAGCGAGGTCTTCTACGCCTCAACCCATCAGTACCCTTTCTATCCCGGCACGGGAGGCGCCGGGGAGCGTGGGGCGCACGGCAACGTCCTCAACGTGCCACTGGCGGAGGGCACCTCCGATCGCGCGTTCCTCGACGCGTGGGCGAAGAGAATCGGGCCCAGGCTCGATGCTTTCAAGCCGGAGCTGCTGCTGGTATCGGCCGGTTTCGATGCGCACGAGGACGACCCATTGGCAGGGCTGGCGGTGACGACCGAGGGTTACCGCGAGCTCGCCCGGATGATCACGGCCTGGTCCATGGCGCACACCGGCGGGCGTTCGGTTTGGGCGCTGGAAGGCGGCTACAACCTGCAGGCACTCGGTGATTCGGTCGTGGCCTGCCTCGAGGTTCTCCTCGATAAGGCCACGGACGGTAGCCCCCGCGTGGACAATGAGGCCGATCGAGGGTAGAATAGCGGCTCGCCGGACTAAGTCTGGGAGGCAGGAAACCATGGCGAAGTCACGCGACAAGGGCAAGCGCGAAGTAAAGAAGAAAAAGAAGGAGAAGGCGCCGAAGGGCGCTCCGGCTCCTTTCAGCAGCGACGCTGGCTACACTCCACGGCGCGAGCCCGGCATGCCTGGCTCGGCGGGAGCGCCGCCCGCATAGTCGTCAGGGCTAGCAGCGCCCTGCTGGCGCTGCTGCTCCTCGTGACCGCCGTGCCCGCGCACGCGGATGATCCGAGCACGCTCGCCGATCGGCTGGCGCAGGTGCAGCAGGAACAGGCGCGGCAGGCTCAGCGGCTCAATGCGTTGCAGGCTCAGCAGGGCCAGGTCCGGCAAACACTGGCGGGTCTGCAAGCGCTGCTAATGCAAAGCAATGCCGACCTGGCGCCAATCGCCGCCCAGGCGCAGGCGATCGAGGCCCAAATCGCCGATGCTCAGCTGCAGCTCTCACACGACCAGCTGGCGTATTTGCAACATATGCGGGCTTTTCAGACGGACATAAAGAAGCTCTACGCGCTCGGTGGCATGCGCTGGTTCGAGTTCGTCTTCTCCGCGCGCAGTTTCGACGATCTGCTCAACCGCACGATTTACCTGCAGCAGATGTCGGTGAGCGAGCTGCAGCTAGCCCGACGGTTGCGTGCCGAGCGCGACAGTCTCGAGGCGCAACGAAAGCTGCTGGCTCAAGCTCGGGCCGACCTGGCACCATTGCTCGACGCGCTGCAGGCCCGCGCCAATGCGATTGCGGGCCAGGTAGCTCAAGTCGCGAGCTACGACAGCCAGCTCGACAGCCAACGGCGCCAGACATTGATCCGGCTTGCCGGCCTCCAGGGACAGAGCCGCTCGTTGCAGGTGGCCCTCGATCGTTATGAGACCGAGGCGGCGCAGGCGGCACTGCGTGGCGGTGGCGCGTCGTATGCGGCGACCTGTCCGCCCGCCGCCCCTGCTGGATCGGTTCGCTTCTGCGGTCACGGCTGGGGCCACGGCGTGGGGCTCGGTCAGTGGGGCGCAAAAGGCATGGCGCTTACCGGGAAGAATTACCGGTTTATCGATCAGCACTTCTACACGGGCACCAACTGGGCCAGCCTCGACACCGCCAACACCCCCATCCACGTCGCGGTGCTATGGGGAACGACCACCTATCGCATCATCCCCAGCGGTCCGGCCCAGCTGGTCGCCGGCGGTCGTGTCACCAATCTCGCGCCCGGCCAGACCGTGTCGCTCGCGCCCTCTGGCGGCGTGCAGAAAGTCGTCCCGACTTCGCCCGGGACCCGGATAACGGTCTACGGTCCAAAGGGTCGCTACCACGCCTATCGCGGATCGATCGTGGCGCAGCCGAGCGGCGGCCTGCTCTACATCATCAATGTGCTGCCGATCGAGGATTACCTCCGGGGGCTCGGCGAAGTGCCATCGAGCTGGCCCCTGGAGGCGATCAAGGCCCAGATCGTCGCCGCCCGCTGCTACGCGCTGACCCACATGGGAAGCACAGCCCTCTATGACGTTGACGACACCACCCAGTTCCAGGTTTATCGAGGGATCGACTCGGAGAGCGGCTCACAAAACGCGGCCGTTGATCAGACCGCCGGCCAGGTGCTGATGTATGGCGGTCGAGTCATCGAGGCGTTCTTCTCGGCGTCGGACGGTGGCCACACCGCCAACGTGTCCGATGTGTTCGGCGGCTCACTCGCGACCTATCCCTACTTGCGCGGCGTGCTCGACCCATGGGATGTGGTGGCGCCACGGCACACCTGGTACACGGCCGCCTATTCCTACGCCACGTTAGAGCGTGTCTACTTCAGCAGCGCAGACATCGCCACCTACGGCCACCTGGCCGGCCTCGACCTGCGCGACCGCGACGCCTCGGATCGCCTCAACACCGTCGGCCTTATCGGCAGCCGAGCTGTCAAACGGATCGGTGTCTCGGCGTTCATGCACGCCTTCAACCGCTCCTCACTGACTGGCACTGACGTCCTCTGGAACGAGATGCTCGGCACGTCACCGTCCAGCACCTGGCGCTACTGGTAACCGCGGCCGCTTACCCGTTACGATGCCCGCATGGAATACCTGGTGCCAATCGCGATTGTCGCCATCGGGATCGGATTATTCTTCCTCGTTCGCCGTCGCCCGACCGTGGTCCGGCCGCCGACGACAACTACCCGGACGAAGTCCGACGATCCAATGCAGGAGATCCTGGGCGAACTGGCGGACATGCCGCCCGGCACGACGAAGCGCGTCAAGATGCTGAAGGGCGACGCTGAAATCGGTTGGACGGTGACCAAACGGCTTGATGGAACGTCGCTGTCTCCCGACGACCTGCGTGGGCTGATTGGGAAGGGGGGCATGGAGCAGATCGCGAGCCTTCTCTCAAAGCTGGAACCGGGTTCGGTCCCCGGCAACGCGCCGCCTGAGGCCCAGCTGCAATATCCTGGGTCGACCCTGGTCCTTGACTCCGTCGAGACCCAATCGAGCGTTGTGGGCGTCTCGCCACAGTCTCGGGACCACTACAAAACAACACTCGCGACGGAAGCCGACGCGGCCCAGGTTCTGGCGTGGTACCGGGATTGGTTACTCAGCCATGGGTGGCAGCCCGGTCCCCCAACCACAACCGCCTCCGACGCGTCGGCGGAATACGCTCGCGCCTCCGAACATTTCCGGGTTGCCGTTACCGACGCGGCGACCGTTGCGCCAGTCCTTGCCGTACCAATTCCGGTCGGGACGAAAACGGTTTACGAAGTCGAGTACAGCAATGCCTCGACGCAATTCCAGACGCCTTCGGCCTTACTTAGCTGAGTCGGACCGAGCCGTCGTCCGCGAGCGTCCAGTCCGGGTTGTGGGCGACCTCCCACACGTAGCCATCGGGGTCGGCAAAGGCGCCGGTGTAGCCGCCCCAGTCCGCGCGGGCAGCAGGGCGAGTGATCGTTGCGCCGGCGCGTTGCGCGGCTGCGAGGAGCGCGTCGACCTCCTCGGGCGAACGAACGTTATGGGCCAGCTCGATCCCGGGTGCGCCGTGGCCGCCAAGCGCCGCCCATAGCCCGAAGACCATGCCGCCCGCCTGGTAGAACGCAACCTCATTGTCAGGCTGCTGTGCGCCACTCCAGCCGAGCGCCTCGTAGAAGGCCCGCGCGCGGGCAAGATCCCTAACCCCAAGCGTCACCATAGTGATCCGCTGTTCCATTCGCCAAGTATGATGCCCGGCAGCGTCGGCTATCCCTGGCTCGCGAGACCCCCGGCGGTTTCGCCCCCGTCGATCACGACCGCCTGCCCGGTGATGTAGGGCGCCTCGTCCGAGGCCAGGAAGGCGAAAAGCGCGGCGATCTCGTCGGGCCGGGCGTGGCGGCCAAGTGGGATCTTGCGGTTGACCGCCTCCAGCATCGTCGGCGTGTACTCGGCCTCCTGCATCGGGGTGAGGACGTAGCCGGGGCAGACCGCGATCACGCGGACGCTGGGCGCGAGCTCGAGCGCCATCGACTTGGTGAGCTCGATCACGCCGGCCTTGGAGGCGTTGTAGTCCGCGTACAGCGGGTGCCCCACCAACCCGTTGGTGGAGCCCATGTTGATGATCACGCCGCCGACGGCGCTGACCATCCGCTTCGCCGCTTGCTGCGCGACGTTGAAGACCCCGGTGAGGTTGACGGCGAGCACCTGCGACCACTCGGCAGGGGAGAGGTCGAGAAAGCGGTGCCGGATGCTGATGCCGGCGTTGTTGATCAGGACGTCCACGCCACCGAGTTTCGTATCGACCGCCGAGAAGGCCTCAGCAACCGCGCGTGGGTCCGCGACGTCAGCGACGATGGCGTCGACCAGGGCGGGGAATTTCAGGGAGAGCTGATGGCAGCCTTTCGGATCGCGGTCGATGACCAGCACCCGTGACTCTTCGTCGAGAAAACGGACCACCGTGGCGAGACCGATCCCGCTGGCGCCGCCGGTGATCACCACCCGTTTGCCGCTCAGTCCCCGCACGTCGGGATGATAACCGCCGGCTGTTCGCTACGGCAGCAGGTGGACCGGACCGCCCTTGAGGCCGACCGCGACCGTCACGGTGTCGACCGCGATCGTGCCCGCACCAGTGACGTATTGCATGCTCCACCAGTACTGGCCGGGCGGCGGATTGTAGTTCGAAGGCACGGGCAGTTCCACGTGCACCCAGTGACCGTTGCGGGTGGCGCCGTTGCTCGTATCGGTGGCGACGAAGGAGGCCTTGGTGTTGCCGTTTTGGGCGCTGGCGATCACCGCGTACTGGCCGGTCAGGAGATTGGAGCGCTGGACACCGAGGTCGTAGATGTTGACACCCTGGGCTGAGCTGGCCACCGCCCCGGACGGGTCGAGGATGTTGATCACGACCTTGCCACTCGAGCTCGAGATATCACCCACGTCATAGATGTCGATGGCAACCGTCAGGCCGGCGTAGTCCGGGGTCAGCTGGAACAGGCTCATGGTGAAGTTGCCACCCGGGCCGGCATCGAACGGAGTGAAGAAGCAGATTTCGTTCCAGCCCGCGACCTGGCAGGTGGTGCAGGTCGTCTTATTGACGTCGCCATTGACGGCTCGGACGGCATAGCCCTTGTGACCACCCGTGTTGGGGTCGGTAAAGGTGGTCGCGTTGTGATCCATCGTGTCGACGCGAAGCCGATAGGTTCCCGGCACAAGAGCACCGCCGCTCAGGTAGTTGGAAAGGGCCGGCGTCGTCTGCAGGTTGACCAGACCGTTGTCGTTCAGACCCGCATAGCTCGTCACGTCGACCCAGTTGTGATAGATGAGCATGTTCGTCGGCAGACCGCCGGCGTAAAGCTGGTCGACGGTCTTGCCCTCCTTGGGTCCGCCCATGATGGCGTACTGCGTCGTCGCGGCACTCCAATTCCGCGCGTCGATCGGGTAGACGGTCAGCTGCGAGAGCAGCTCATCGTTGCTCCGGATGAAGTTGTTGTTGACCCGGTAGAGCGTGTAGCGCATGGCCGCATAGTTGGTGTCGGTGCCGAAGCCGAACGGCCCCTGGTCGTCCTCGTGGAACCAGTTGTTGCCGCCCACCGAACAGGTTCGGGAGGCCGGGTTCTGGTTATTGTTGTCGCAGGTGTTGGCGGATCCGCCGGTGCCGTCCGGGGAAAAGGCGGCGTTATAGACCTGGATGACGCCACCAGATCCGCCCGATGGGACCGTGACACGGAAGTCGTAGCCGCCTCGGTCCGCCACACTGGTGTCCTTGGGCTCGGTCCCGTTGGTGTAGCTCAGCTGATGGACATCAGTGCTCCCCGCAGGGGTTGGCGTGTAGGCATCGCCCTGGCTGCGGCCGGTGGCCCACCCCTCGGTCCGCGTGAAGTAGAACCTGGTCTTGCCGAGTTCGCCGAGCGACGAGCCCATCTGGCTCCCCGGCTGGCCGAGCGAGATCGGCGGAAGGTAGGCCGCCACCGCGGTCCGCGCGACGAAGTACGGTCGGAAACCGAATATCTGCATGAAGAAGACCGGGGCCTGCTTGCCAACGGTGACGCGCAGCTGGTTGGGGTGGCCCGGCACGGCCGCCGCCACGACGACCACACCGTTCAAGGTGTCCGACGTATCGAAGCCGTTGCGCCTGGCCTCGTCGACGGCACGATCACTGGCGTCGTTGCGCGAACCGGTCGGAACCGCCTTGGTGCCATCGAACTGGTTGGGCATGAAGACAACGCCCGACAGGGCCCCCGCCGCCGCGGCGCGTTCGGCCGCAATGCTGTATAGATAGCCGACCGCGAGGTCGACGGCCGCGCCGACGCCGCCGATCATCAGGGTGGCGGTCAGCGCCAGCAGGACGATCGCCTGCCCGGCCTTGCCGCGCAAGCGGCGCGACGGGAGCTGCAGCCGCGGATGGGTCCTGTTCATACCAGCACCGGGGCCGCTTTCATGACGGCGTAGTCGACGATCTGCATGTTTTTGGGAAAGATGCCCGCAGGCGGCGAATAGTTCCAGACCAGGCGAACACCGATCGAGGTTTCCGTCGGCGGGATCTGGTTTCGGTTCTGGATCGGAAAGGTCTGGGTGCCTGGCGTGATGGCTCCGCCGCTGATGAAGTATTGATCGACCGGGTCGCCCGGTTTATAGTTGCCATCCGGCTGGGACGGCGCGTAGATATCGATCTCGGTGACGTTGGCGGAAGTCAGACCGCGGGCGACCGCCAGGGCGTCATGGAGGATCTGCATGTCGATCTGCGCGGTGGTGGCGCCGGGATTCGTCTGGATACCGCCCAGCTCCGCCGCCAGCCGAGCCGATTGCCGGACGGCGGAGCCCGCCGTGACGCGATCGGCAATCATGATGGTGGCATCGAACCCACCCATCAACAGGAAGAAGAGCACCGGGATCACGACCGCCATCTCCGCGAGCGACTGCCCGGGGCTCGGATGGATGCGCCGACAGGTCCTCATCTCAGTAGCTCTGCGGCTCCAACCGCACATAGGTATCCGCGGTCGTCTTGACCGGCCCGAGTGGAGCGAAGAAGCCGGCCTTCCAGGTGTAGGTGTACTTGATCGTCACGCCGATGAAGTCGCTGGTGCCGTTGCCTACGTTGCGCATGGCCGCCGGCCAGGGCTCGGGCGAGATCATGGGCGTGCCATCCAGTGCATAGCGGTTGTAGTGGGTGAGATCGGGCGTCAGGTTCCCGTTGCCGTCCTGGTTGAGCTTGTAAATGTCAACCTCTGTCACGTCGAAAAGGTGGGTGGTGTTGACGTTGTTGCGGATGATCTGCAGGACTTGCGAATCGGTTGTCGCGGCACTACCGGCCTGCGACGCCACCCGCGAACCCTCGGTGGCGGCATAGCGGGCGGTGCCGACGCTGAACAGCAGCAGGGCCCCGTCGAGCACGCCCATGATCAGCACCAGGAGCACGGGAACGACCAGGGCGAACTCGGTCATCGTTTGGCCGTGTCCCCCTCGGCGGCGACGCGAAAACCTTACGGTTTCCATTTCATCCCCCGTCCGAGCAACGAGGATCGGTCTATGAGCCATACGCTGCCGTAAGGAACCGCGCGGCATTGTTCCAGTCCGGTCAAGAGGTAGCCAGGGCCGAATACAAGCATTGAACAGGCGCTAAAATCGCCGGAGTCTTGAACACCATCGGTTCGTTGCACCGCTTTCATCCCATCAGCCTGCTGGTGCTAATCGCGCTCGCCGCGTGCAGTGCGGCGCCCGCGTCAACCACAGGATCCCCACTCGCAACGGGGCCATCGTCCACGGGCACCCCGGCACGGGCCTCGGCCTATCGAGTGCTCTTCACGGCGTCGACCACGAGTGGGAATGAGATTCTTCTCTACGATTCGGCGAGCAATACCCCGCAACAGTTGGTGTCCCTCGGTGCGGGAGCCGCACCCGAGGCGCATTTTGTCTCCGCGCAGAAGATCGCCTATGTCGATGCCACCGGCGAATCGAGCCGGATCATGAGCTTCGACTTGAGCACGCGGGCGTCAGCCGCCGACGTAACCGTCACCGGCTACGTGCCGGCCTTCGCCTATAGCCACGATGGCTCGATGCTCGCTTACCTGCTGCACGATCTGGCCAATAAGCCGTCGCTGCATGTCCGGCGCGGGGGACAGGAGACCAGTCTCAATCTCAATGCGATTGCCGGTCGTGGCGTCGGGCGTGACGACGAACTGCGGCTCGAGTACTCACCGGACGACAAATATCTCCTGATGGTCGACACCTTCATCGGGAACCAGGGCCAGGCGCCCGAAACCGGCCAGTTCCTGGTGCTGCGCACCGCCGATAACACGGTGGCCTTCCTCCCACCACCGGGCACGAGCGCCAATGCGACGATGGCGACCTGGGCGCGTCACAGCAACCGTCTCTTTTACCGCGATGCGGTCGGCGTCCGCACCTGGGATCCCGAGGTCCACAGCGTCGGCACGCTCGTCATTGGGCTCCATTGGTACGACCCGGCGCCCTCACCGGACGATCGCTGGCTGGCTTACACCGCGATCGACACCCAGTTCGTGCCGCGTGTCAAGCTCTACGACCTGCACGCCAACCAGAGCGCCACGACGTCGCCGGCGCCACGCTCGCATCCGATTTTCATCACAGCCGACATCATCTGGTCCCTGGAAGAGGTCGCCTGCACGGGCGAGTGTATGGGCGGGCCCTCGCAGCCCTCTGGAAAAGTCTTCGCCTACAGCCTGACGAGCAAAAGCGAGACGAGCCTACCTTTCAGCGACGTGCACAGCCTGTCGCAGCTGTCGGTCTTCCCGGGTTAGCTCCGCGCCATCAGCTGCCGTAGTACAAGGGGCAGCACGCCGCCGTGCCGCAGGTACTCGACGTCGGTCGCATTGTCGAGGCGGCTGATCACCGTGAACCGTCGAGATGCACCATCCTCGCCGGTGGCTTCCACCTCCACGCGTTGGCCAGGCTGCAGGCTTGATCCGAGCCCACGAATGGTGAAGGCCTCGCTGCCGGTCAATCCCAGCGAGCGCAGCGACTCTCCCGGCTGGAACTCGAGCGGCAGGATGCCCATGCCGACGAGGTTGCTGCGATGGATTCGCTCGAAGCTCTCGGCGACCACGGCGCGCACGCCGAGCAGCAGCGGTCCCTTGGCCGCCCAGTCGCGCGAGCTCCCCGAGCCATACTCCTTGCCGGCGATCGCGATCAGCGGCACCCCTTCGGCGCGGTAGCGTTCGGCGGCGTCGAAGATCGTCATCTCCTGCCGGTCGGGAAGGTGGATCGTCCAGTAGCCCTCGCGTTCGGTCAGGAGGTTGCGCAGCCGAATATTGCCGAAGGTGCCGCGCATCAGGATCTCGTGGTTGCCACGCCGCGCCCCGTAGCTGTTGAACTCCGCGCGTTCGACGCCGTGCTCGATCAGGTAGTGTCCCGCCGGGCTGTCCGGCGGAATGCTGCCGGCCGGGGAGATGTGGTCGGTCGTGATCGAGTCGCCGACGATGACCAGCGCCCGAGCGCTCTCGATGTCGGTCAGCGACGTGGGGGTCGTGGTCATATTTTCGAAGAACGGAGGTTCCTGGACGTAGGTGGAGGCGGAGTCCCAATCGTAAATCGGGCCGGTCGGCGCCGATAGCCGTTGCCAGTTCTCGTCGCCGTCGAAGATCCGCTCGTACTCTCGCGTGAACATCTCGACCTTGAGCGAGCTCCGGATCGCGTCGTTGACCTCATCGGCCGAGGGCCAGAGTTCGTGGAGGAAGACGTCCTTGCCGGCTTTGTCCTTTCCGAGCGGTTCTTTCGAGAGGTCCCGCCGAATGTCGCCGGCGAGCGCGTACGCCACGACCAGGGGCGGCGAGGCCAGATAACTCGCCTTGACCAGCGGATGGATCCGACCCTCGAAGTTCCGATTGCCACTCAGCACCGCGACCACATTGAGTTTTTCCTTCTCGACGGCGGCCTCGACCTCGTCACTCGCCAGCGGACCGCTGTTGCCGATGCAGGTGGTGCAGCCGTAGCCGACGAGGTAGAAGCCGAGCTCCTCCAGATACGCCATCAGGCCGGCCGCCTTGAGGTAGTCGGTCACAACCCTGGACCCGGGCGCCAGGCTGGTCTTGACGGTGGGCGAGACCTTCAGTCCGCGCTCGACGGCGCGCTTGGCCAGCAAGCCGGCGGCCACCATCACCGAAGGATTCGAGGTGTTGGTGCAACTGGTAATGGCGGCGATCACGACCGAGCCGTTGCGGACCTGCGCCGCCGGTCTGGACATCACCGCCGTCGCGTGCTGCTTCTTCCCGAGGACATCGGCGGTCCCGCCTTCGGAGTCGAAGCGGGCGATATCGTTGTTGGCGGGCTTCTCATCCATGGCGAAGGCCGTTTTGAAGCTCTCCCACACGCGGGGCAGCGGGACGCGGTCCTGCGGGCGCTTGGGCCCGGCGACGCTGGGCTCGACCGCGTTGAGGTCCAGATCGAGCAGCTCGCTGAAGACGGGCGTCGGGGAGTCGTCGGTACGGAACAGTCCCTGGGCGCGTGTGTACTGCTCCACGAGCTCGATCAGCTGCGGGTCACGTCCGGTCGTCTCCAGGTAACGGAGCGTTTGCGCGTCGACCGGGAAGAAGGAGGAGGTCGCGCCGTATTCCGGGCACATGTTCGAGAGGGTGGCGCGATCTGGCACCGACAGGCTCGACAGGCCGGCGCCGCAAAACTCGACGAACTTGTTGACCACGCCGTGCCGGCGCAACATCTCGGTGAGCGTCAGGACCAGGTCGGTCGCGGTCGCACCGGGGCGCATGGCGCCGGTCATCCGCACGCCAACCACGACGGGGGTTGCGAGGTAGGTCGGCTGGCCGAGCAGCGCGGCCTCGGCCTCGATACCGCCCACGCCCCAGCCCAGCACACCCAACCCATTGACCATGGTCGTGTGCGAGTCGGTTCCGAGCAACGTATCCGGCAACGCATAGCTCCCTTTCTGATCGGTCCGGACCTGCACCACCCGGCTCAATCGTTCGAGGTTCACCTGGTGACAGATGCCCATGCCGGGCGGCACCACGGTGAAGTTGTGGAACGCCTGCTGCGCCCAGCGTAGGAGCGCATAGCGTTCGCCGTTGCGTGTGTACTCGCGCTCGATGTTGCGCGCATAGGCGCCGAGTGACCCGAAGGCGTCGACCTGCACCGAATGGTCGATAACCAGATCCACCGGGACCAGCGGATCGATCCGACCGGCATCTTTGCCGGCTCGCTGCATGGCTGAGCGCATCGCGGCCAGGTCAAGGACCGCCGGCACCCCGGTGAAGTCCTGCAGCAGGATGCGCGCCGGAAGAAACGGCAGTTCGGCGTCGGTCGCCGCCGGCTCAGGCCAATGGGTCAGTCCGCGGAGACTGCTTTCCTCGACGCTGCCCGTCTCCGCCTGACGCAGCAGCCCCTCGAGGAGGATCTTGATCGTCATTGGCAGCCGGGACGCATCGCCCAGCCCCAACTCGCCAAGACGGGTCAGCGAGTAGTAATCAAGCTTGGTCGACGGGAGTTTCTCGCGAACCGAAACCATCTCGTCTTGATGCTAGCAGCGTCAGTCGCGATTCCCGCTGTGAAATTTCCGGTGCGCCGCGCGCAGTTGCGGGTTGGTCACGTGCGTGTAGATCTGCGTGGTGTTTAGGTTGGCGTGCCCGAGGAGCTCCTGGACGGCGCGCAGATCGGCGCCATTGGAGAGCAGGTCAGTGGCGAACGAGTGTCGCAAGGTGTGGGGCGTGGCCTTGACCCCGAGGCCGGCGATCCGAACGTATTTCCCGACGATTCGCTCGATCGATCGTGACGACATCCGCATCCCGGGGCCGCCGGGCGTGAGGTCGGGTTTTCCTTTCATGCGGATGAAGAGCGGCTTCCAGCGATCCTGGCGCGTTTCCAGGTAGCGGGCGAGCGCCTGAGTCGCGGCGTCGCTAAGGAAAACGACGCGCGGCTTGCGGCCTTTGCCGATGACGCCGAACTCGCGCGTCTTCAAGTTGATGTGGTCGCGATCCAGGCGCGCCAGCTCGGCGAGCCGCAGCCCGGTGCTGAAGAAGGTCTCCAGCATGGCCCGGTCGCGCAGGCCGCGCGAGTCGTTGAGGTCCGGGGCGGCGAGCAGCCGGCGCAGCTGATCCGGGTCCAGGAACTTCAGCGACCGCGAGGGAGCCTTGCCCAGTTCGATGCGGTCGGGCGCCAGCACCTCCAGCCCCTGCAGCGTCCAGTAGCGAAGCATCGAGCGCAGGGCAATCAAGAAGTAGGTCTGTGTGGCGCGGGTGAGCGGCCGCCCGGTGTGCTCATTGAGATGCCGGGCGAGTGCCAGCTTGTAGCGGCGCACGACCTCGCTCGTCAAGTCGGGCAGGTCCTTGACGTCCGGCTGCTCGCGGGCGACCCAGCCCAGCAAGTAGTTGAGGTAGTGGTCGTACTGCCGGATGGTCAGCGGGCTGAGATTTCGGTCGATCTCACAGGCTTCGAGGAAGGTCCGCGCGCGCTCCGCGAGCGCGATCGGTGGTGCCTGCGGCGGGGACGTGGGGGAGACGGTGGGCACGCTGCTGGGACCGAATTCTACGCCGACCGTGGACCGTATTCGAGTTTGACGCGCCGGGGACACTTCCCTTAATATCGCGATATATCGTGATACTTCGCTAGTACTCAGGAGGATTCTCAAATGTGGTCACGTCGTGAGTTCCGTTTCGACCAGTTCCGCCGCCAGATGTTCGAGCGCGGCGATCTCAAGTACGTCATCCTCGAGCAGCTCAAGGACAAGCCCGCCCACGGCTACGAGCTGATCAAAGCGCTCGAAGCCCGCTTCGGCGGCTTCTACGCCCCCAGTCCGGGCGCCGTCTACCCGACCCTCCAGATGCTCGAAGACATGGGCTACGTGAGCGCCGTCTCGCAGGACGGCCGGAAGGTCTACAGCATCACCGATGCCGGCCGCGCCTTCATGAACGAGCGCCAGCCGCAGGTAGATGAAGTCTTCAACCGGATGAAGGAGCGCTGGGGCGCCGAGTGGGGCCCGCAGGCGCACCGCGTCATGCACGATCTGCGCAACGACCTGCGCGACCTCGGTCGCTCCGTTGCCAGCGAGGCCAAGAATCGTTGGCCCGATCCCGAGCAGCAGCGGCGCATCCGCGACGTCATCGGGCGAGCCAAAGCCGAGATCCAGTCGATCCTCTCCGAGCAACCCGCCGCGAAAGTCTAAGTTGAGGGGAGCCTACAGCTCCCCTCGAACCACCCTTCGCCGGATCCACTCCTCAAAGAATCGTTCCTTGATGGTGTAGGCGCCGCTCGGTTCGAGGTCGACCAGCTCGCGATCGATCAAGGTCTGGATGGCGCGTTGCACCGTGGTCGCCGGACCCAGGTTGGCGCGGCGCCGGTAGTCCTCGCGGTAGATGTTGCGGCCACCCCATTCGACCAGCGCAACCAGAAGGTTGCGTTGCGCCGGCGCCGAGTCATGCCAGAGCACCGTCATCTGAGCCGCCTCGGCATCGAGCACCCGGGCGATCGCCGTCGCCACCAGCTCCTGGCTGGAGAGGGGAAGAAGAGCCACCTCCCAGAGGAAGTGCGCCGCCTCCTGGGTGTCGTTGGGATGGGCGCCGGTAAAGTCGATCAACGCGTAGACGGCGTCTTTCGGAATGGGCCGTCCGCTGGCCTTGAACCGCGCCAGCAGGAAGGCGGCGAACTCGTCGCGAGGCAACGGTCCCAACGGGTACGGGCGCGCGATCTTCAGCAGCGGTGCGCTGCGCTCGTGCACCGCCCGCCGGAGCAAGGCCTGCCGCGACCCGAGCAAGGCGTAGGACACATGCTGCTGGTGCTGGATCACGGCGCGCAGCTGCCGCAGCAGGGTGACGCCGAGCTCCATCAGGTCCTGGAACTCGTCGAGGATGACCACGACGCGTTTCTTCTTGCCCTCGCGGGCAATGATCTCGGGCTCCTGGAAAAGCTGTTCGAGCAGCGTGTCCAGGTTAGGCACGCCGGCGCTGCCCGCCTCGAACGACAGCGACGCCTTGCCGTCGGAGTCGAGGGTGAGCGTGGGCCGTACGCGAAAGGCCTTCAGGTGCTGCACCACCCAATCCTCGGCGCGCTGCGCCGGACCCTTGAAGGCGTCGAGGTAGGCGGAGGCCAGGCGGTCGGCGAGCCGGGCGCGCGAGGGGACCAGCATGCAATCCAGGTAGGCGACCGGGATGCCCGACGCCTGCAAGCGGCGCTTGACCTCGAGGATGAGCGAGGTCTTGCCAAACCGTCGCGGCGCCTCCAGCAGGATGTTCTGCCCATCGCGCAATTCCCGCTCCAGTACCCGGATGTCGGCCTCGCGATCGGTGAAGGCATCGCCGGAGACGATGCGGCCGAAGCGGAACGGGTTGGCGACCGGTTTTACGCGAACTGGCATTACGCACGATAGTATAACTTCATTGCGCGGAGTTGCGTAAGAGAGATTGCGCGCGTTAGGCCGCTGGCTTGAGCGGACGGCGTGCCACTGGCGCGTAGCCCGGCAGCACGGTGCTCCAATCGACGTTGCGATTTTGCGCCCGGAAGTGCGCCAGCGCGAAGCGGTCGCAGGCGGTCTCGGCGGCGGCCTTTCGGCCCCGAACCTCGCGCAGGTACCAGTGATAGAACTCGTGGCAGTAGAGAAAGCGGAGAACCTCGCGCCGCGTCCGGAAACGAACCGTTTGGCTGAACCACTGAAAGGCGAGGCGCCGGCCGGGCTTGCGGCGGGCCCGCACGTACACTTTTTCGTCCCAGGTGCGAAAGGGTTCTGGGACCTGGAGCTCGATCAGCTGGTCCTCATACCAGCAGAAGGCAGCCAAGTGTGGCGCCAGCCGGTAGCGGAGCGGTCGGGCGCTGACCCCGTAGCCGACTGGTGGCGGCAGATCGGCGAGCCACTGCCGGAGGGTGCCGGCATCGACGCAGGTGACCCGAGAGCGTAGGGGGACGACGGACCAGGCTCGGCGGAGAGGGGAGGAGGGCATGGTTTTAGCTTAAGGGCAGCCTCGGCAGGCAGGCGGATCCCGATCGTCGTTACACGATTTGTAAGGTTTCGCCGCTCCCCCGCAACACGTTGTGGCCAGCCCGACGACACGGCCGCAGCGTTTGCGTTTCACACTGGGCCTTGGTGGACGCTGCTCCCCTGAGCCAAGTCGAACTGGCGCGCCTCAAGGCCAAGCAACGGGCGGGCGCCGCCATCCAGTCGGTCACGACCGAATGGCGCCCATCGATCAACCCGCGCGAGGCCATCCGCTCGACCCGGGCTGCCCTGGCGGTCGAGGTCCGGACCTGGCAGGCGGCGCTGCCCACCCTGCTTCGCAACGATTTCGCCTTTACCCTGGCGCTCTGGGTGGCGGTTTTCAGCGTCGCGGCCTCCGTCGTCGCCGCGCCCGGAGTCCCGCTGTCGATCCGCTACGCGGCCGGCCTGGCCGCGGTCGCATACCTCTATCTATATGTCGAGCTCACCCGCAGGGCGCGACCGATTCGCGGCCGAGCGATCCTGCTCGGCATCGCCGACCTGGCTGTGGTCGCCGCGATCGGCGCGCTCTCGGTGCCATATGTCCCGTACGCCCGAGTGCTGTTGTTCTTCGCCGCAGCCCGGGCCGCGTCCCGCTGGCGCGACGCGCGGATTCTTCCCGCCGGCCTCTTGATGCTGTTGCCATTCGAGCTGTCCGGGCACGCCCTCCCGCTGACGATGCTGTTCGACGCCTTCCTCGTCCTGATGACCATGGTGCTGGTCGTGCACCTGATGGCCGGGCTCGAGTCGGCGCAGCAGACGGTGCAGCGGCAAAGCGTGCTCGCCACCCTGATCTCCGCCCTGGCCCGCGTACGCGACGAAGACGCGCTCTTCGCGCAGCTCGCCAGCCAGGCCCCGGCGCTGACGCCGACCTGTGCCTGGGCCTTTTGGAGCATGGATCCGACCGGCGACGAGTACCGCGCGGTCCGCTGGGCGGGCCTGCCGGATGGCGAGATGCCCGGGTTCAGCTTCAGCCCGACGCTGACAGCGGAGCCGGGTCAACCCGTGCTGATCCAGGGTCCGCTGCCGGGCACCACGGCGGGCACCTGCACGCTGATCCAGCCGACCACCGGCGATGGCGAGCCCAACGGGCTGATCACGGTCGCCGGCCACACCGGTGACTTCGACCCAACGGTCCGCGCCTTGATCCGCTCGGTCGGTGAGGAGATGGGCGCCACTTTGCTGCGTCTACAGACGCTCGACGACCAGCGGCAGCGCACCGAGGCCATGGAACAGGCCAACCGGCTCGCGGGCCTGGCCGCGCAGCATGCCCTGGACCAGCCGGCCGCGCTGGCCGCAATCCGGCCTGCCCTGGCCAGCCTGCTGCGCTCGGAGAGCCTGCACCTGGAATGGGTCCAGGGCGACCGCGTGACCCTGGTCGTCGGCGGCAACGATCCGCTCGAGCCGCACGCGCCCCGCTGGCTCTCGCTGGCGGGCACCCGGACCGCGGAGGCGCTGCTTCAGGGCCGCGCCTTGCGCGAACCGCTCACCGGTCGCCGGCCCGAGGACCTCTTCGGTGTGCCGGCCGGCCTGCGCCAGATCGCCGTCGCGCCGCTGCATTCCGCCGGGGTCGACGGCACGCTGCAGCTGGGCCGCCGCTTGCCGCGACCTTATGCTGCCGGGGAGTTACTCCTGCTTCAGCTCCTGGCCGAGCGCCTCGGCCTGCTGTTTGCCGCGGGCCGGACGCCGGCCCCGGTCGCGGATCACGACACTCAGGGGGTTAGGCCATGACACAGACGGTGCGCGACGCCAGCGATGCCAACGGCCTGGTCAGCGAAATGCGCCAGATGGTCCAGGCGGGCCAGCCGGCGCCGCTGGTCGACGACCCGGAGCAGCTCGAGCGGACGGTCAGCGCCAAAGTCGCGACGCTGTTGATGGTGATGTTGGTCGCGATCATCTTTGCGACCTCCGCGGTGCCCGATGTGGGCCCGAGCCTGGCCAAGGTCATCCAGGCGCATCTATAGGGTTTTCGAGATCAGCCTCTCTCGGGAGGTTCGGAGAATGGTGACTTTATGACGTTGGAGCTAGATGGGCGAGGATAGCCGTAGAGCCCTTCCCCGCCCGCGAACGTCTGGTCAGCGGCCGGTCGTTTGCAGGTCGACCAGTTCGACCGGGAATGGGTTGAAATGCCGTGCGCCCCAGGGCTTGCCGATCAAGCCGACCTGATTGACATGCAGCTGCCCGGCCGTCCCCTCGCGGACCCCAAACCCGGACCGTAGGGCGCCGGTTGCCGTTGCCTCGAAATGGAGGAGCACCACCTGCTGGCCCGGGACCGGGTCGAAGCCAAGCTGTCCCAGGTCGGCGAGCGGCCACCCGGTGGTTGGGTTGATGTAGACCAGCTCCATGAGCGAATCGCCCAGGGCCGGGCGGGCGCCACTCAGGATCTCTGGGACCGAATAGCCAAACACCGGCTCGCCGTTGGAAATCCGCATGACGCGGCTGGCGGCGTTATGGGTATGAAGCACCACGCTGATCTTGTCGCGGCCGTCCGCGAGCGGCTGCTCCGTCACGGTGCCCGAGAAAGTGGTGCCCAGCGCGGGTCCGCCGTGAGCTCTCAGATACGCGGCCTCGAGCCCCGCATAGTCGACCGCCGCCACGCGGTCCTTCGCGTCGTTCGCCCAGAACACGTAGTTCGGCGCCGGCGGCGCGAACAGAAAACAATTGCCGCCCTCATCGAGGAAACAGTGCGTCCCCTGCACCGCGATGAAATCCTGGATCGACCGAGTGGTCGTGGCCCCGGCCGAGACGAACATCGGCGGGAGTACCCCCGCCATCCCCAGCGCAAGCGTCGCGACGACAGACCAGCGTGCTGTCCTACCCCTCATCGTTCCCCTCCTCACCGAATCACGTTTCGGTGGACGCTGCCTACCTTGAACCGACTATACGCGGGGTTGGGTGGATTTGCTCTCTGACCGCCAGGTGTCGCCGAGGACCCTGACGGGGCCGGAGAACCGCTCGGTAATGACCGCCTGGACGGCATCGGCAATGGGTGGACGGAAGTCCAGCCGGGGGAGCTGGTCCGTCGGCACCCATTGCCAGCCGGCGAGCACAGGATCCGCGCGATCGAGGCGGGGCTCGGCCTCCTCCCCTATCTCGGCATGAAAGATCAGGTTGACGACGTGCCGGTCGGGCGCCAGCATCTCGCTGACGATGACCAGCTGGCCGACCCGGGCGTCGAGGCTCAGCTCCTCGTTGAGCTCGCGCCGGAGCGCCGCATCGAGCGTCTCCAGGCCTTCCAGCCGTCCGCCTGGCAGCACCCAGTAATGCTCACCCCGCTTGCGGTGTTCGACCAGGAGGATCTGGGTCCCGCGGACGATGATCGCCGCCACGCGCAGCTGCGGGGTCACCGGGTTAAACGCGCTCACCAGGGAGGCGAGACTGACCAGCGATGTGCTCATCGTAAATTGCGACCTCGGGCCTTAGTCGCGCGGGAGCTGGAGCGCCTGGCCCGGCTGCAGGATGGGCGTCGTCAGCCGGTTCGCGGCGAGGATCGCCTCGACGTGCGGCCGGGGATCGCCGCGATAGTGGGCGGTGGCGATGCTCCAGACCGTGTCCCCCGGCGCCACGACGACCGTGTCGCTGTTGGCCGGGCCGCTGCCATAGGCGAGCCGTCCGCTGACCAGCAGCAGCGCGGCGGTCAGCACCAGAATGCGCCCCCAGCCACGCCGGCGCTGGGGTCGTGGATACGAATGTCGGGCCCCGTCCTGCACGAACATGTGTTCGAGAACGAGGCTAGCACGAACAGGTGTTCGCGTCAAGACCCTCCGCGAACAAGTGTTTGCATCGACCGAACAGATGTGCTACCATGCCCCCGTTTTGCAGGATGACCAGCGGCGTCGACGGGTCGACCGGCGTCGATTACGCGCCGATGCTGATGGCCAAAACTCTGTGCTACGATGCTGTGATCGCGGCCTGAGAACCCCTCCTCTCCCCTACCTCACCGCGCCGCCTGGGACGGCGTTGGGAGCGAGATGATCGGCTCTTGGCCTTCGACGACATCGGCGCAAAAGGGAGGGGACGTTATGCCGGAACCGTTGACCAGCAGGCAGCGGGAAATCCTGGAGTACCTTCGGTTTCGACAGAAGATCCGCAGCTACCCGCCAACGGTTCGAGAAATCGGCGAGGCCGTCGGACTTTCCTCGAGCTCAACGGTTCAGAATCACCTCAACACGCTGGAACGTAAGGGATACATCCGCCGGGATCCGACCAAGTCCCGCACCATCGAAGTCGTCGACGTCGATGAGATGCAGGCCAAGCTGGCCAAGGTGGTCGCCGTTCCGCTAATCGGACGTGTGGCGGCCGGCCAGCCGATTCTTGCCGAAGAAAACATCGAGGACCATCTCGTCCTCAGCGAGGAACTGGTCGGCAGCGATGCCGCCTTCGCCCTGGAGGTCCACGGCGACAGCATGAAAGATGTCGGCATCCTGTCCGGCGACTTCGTGGTCGTCCGGCCGGGCAAAGACGCGCCCAACGGCAGCATCGTGGTCGCCCGCCTGGAGGACGATCAGACCAACGAGTCCACCGCTACTGTGAAGCGGCTGTTTCGCGAGGCCAACCGGGTGCGACTTCAGCCGGAGAACACCGCCTACGAGCCGATCTACAGCACCGCCGCCCAGCTCGAGGGCCAGGTGGTGGCGGTCGTGCGGCTGCTGCGTTAACGCCGCTCGCTCAGGCGCTCCGGTCGACGCCCGTCGTTCGAAATTCGTCGAACCTCGATAGCAGCCGCCGCGGAATCGCGCCGCGCATCAGCACACCGTCGCCGCGATAATCGACCGAATCAACGTTGCCGTGGGCATGGAATTCCGCCTGCCGCGCATTCTCGGTGTAGGGCAGGAGCACCTCGATGGTGACCATTTCACCCGGCAGCGTCTCCGCGACCGCCCGTCCCAGGGCGTCGAGGCCGGTTTTCCGGAGCGCCGATATGGGAACCACCGCCCGATACGGTGACCAATCCTCCGCGAGCAGCAGATCGACCGCCGCCGGGGTCAGCTGGTCCACCTTGTTGAGCGCCAGCAGCTTCGGCTTCTCGAGCACGCCAAGGTCCTGCAGCGTTTCGTGTACCGCCTCCATCTGGTCGCGCCCGTCGTAACGGGTGGCATCGAGGACGTGCAGCAAGAGATCGGCCTGCTGCACCTCTTCGAGGGTGGCTCTGAAGGCCGCCACCAGATCGGTCGGTAATTTCTGGATGAAGCCGACCGTGTCGGTAAAGAGAACCTGGCGGCGGTTTGGCAGCTGGACCAGGCGGGTCGTCGGATCCAGGGTGACGAAGAGCGCATCCTCCATCTGCACCTGGGCGTGCGTCAGGGCATGGAGCAAGGTCGATTTTCCACTGTTGGTGTAGCCGACGATGGCGACCACCGGGTAGGCAATGCGACGCCGTCCCTCGCGACGCAACGCGCGCTGCTTGCGAATTTCTTTGATTTCCCGGTCGAGCTCGCGGATGCGATGACGAATGCGCCGCCGATCGCTTTCCAGTTTCTGCTCGCCGGGACCGCGGGTCCCGACGCCCGCGCCGAGGCCGGAGAGATCGCGACCGCCCTGCAAGCGCGGGAGCAGATGGTGCAACTGCGCCGCCTCCACCTGGAGACGGCCCTCCTTGGTGCGGGCACGCTGGGCGAAGATGTCCAGGATCAACTCGGTGCGGTCGATCACCTTGACCTGGAGTTTTTTCTCGAGGTTTCGCTGCTGCCGCGGTGACAGCTCCTCGTTGATGATGAGTAGGTCGAAGTCGGCCTCGTGCTTCATCGCGTGCAGCATTTCGACCTTGCCCTTGCCGATGAACAGCGCCGGGTCTGGTTTTTCCCGCCGCTGGGTGTCGGTGCCGACCACCAGGACGCCGGCCGTTCTGGCCAGCTCGCTCAGCTCGAGCATTTGCTCTTCGATGGCGGCCATACCCTGATCCTCGTGGTCAAGGGACATCAGGTAGGCGCGTTCCTGCCTGCCGTTGGAATTCCGAATCAACTCGCCTCTGCCGCCATCATACCCACGCGCAGGCGGTCAACAATCACCTCCAGATCGGCCGAAAGCCAGTGTACCCGAGGGTCCGCGCGGAACCAGGTGAGCTGCCGGCGTGCGTATTGACGCACCTGGCGAACCGTCGAATCCCGGGCCTGCTGGAGTGACAGCCGGCCGTCCAGGTGGGCGGCTAGCTCCGGGTAACCGTGTCCCAGGCGACGCAGGTCCGCCGCAGGGAACAGTTCGCGAAGGTGGGCGACCTCATCGACCCAACCCGCGTCGAGCATCTCCGCGACCCGGGTCGCGATCCGCCGGTCCAGTTCGTCCAGCGGTACCTCGAGCCCAATGAGGGTGGTCGACCAAGGAGGCGGGTCGGACCCGCGCGCCGCGCTCGGCGGACGGCCGGTGACCGCGTGGATCTCGAGCGCACGGATCATCCGCCTTGGATTCCGTTGCGCGCGCTCCGCACTCGCGGGATCGATGCGCCGTAGCTCGGCATCGAGCGAATCCGGTCCTTCCAGTTCGAGTCGCTGTTCCAGCGTCGCCCGCAGCGCCGGGTTCGGCGGCGCATCGGCAAGGTTCCAACCGTCGAGCAGCGCTCGCAAATAGAGGCCGGTTCCACCCTGCAGCACCGGCAGCCGACCGTGACGCCCCAGGTCGGCCACGGCACGCATGGCGAGCCGCTGGTAATTGGCCACGGTAAAAGGGACGCCCGGATCGACGACGTTGATCAGTTGGCAGCGGAGGCCGCCCAGCTCTTGCTGGGTCGGCTTGTTGGTGCCGATGTCGCAATGGGTGTAGACCTGGCGTGAATCGACGGAGATGAGCTCGCCATTGAGACGGTGCGCGGCGGCAATGGCCATCGCCGTCTTCCCGCTGGCCGTGGGACCCACAATCGCGACGACTCGCTGCCGTCTCAGGGGCGTTTGAACAACCGCCTCAATTGGTCGTCCGGCAGGATGAGCGTGGTCGGCCGTCCGTGCGGGCAGCTGATCGGCTCGTCAGTCGCGGCCAGCGATCGCAACAGTTCTCGCGCGGTTTCCGGGGTGAGCGGATCGCCGAAACGGACGGCGCTATGACAGGCCATCAAGGCCGCCGTCTCCCGCAGCCGGCGGTCGGGCGTGCGCTCGCCGGCCAGGTCGGTCAGGAGTAGGTCGAGCACCCGCCCCACGCGGCCTTCCGGCATGTCGCTGGGCGCGGCGCGCAGTCGAATCGTGTGCGGACCGAACAGCTCGCCGGTAAAACCGAGCGCCTCCAGCCACGCCGCGTGCTGCTGGAAGGCAGTCACCTGCGCGGGCATCAGGTCCACGTCGTGCGGGAGCAAGAGCAATTGGCTGGACGGCTCGCCGCCCTCGAGGCGATGCAGGATACGGTCGAACAGCACGCGTTCGTGCGCGGCATGCTGGTCGACCAGGACCACGGCACTCGGAGCCTCGGCCACGAGGTAGCCATGGAGCAGCTGACCCACGTACTCCAGCGGCGGCAGCAGCGAACCGGCATCGCCATCAACAACTTCCCCTCCCCCGCTCGCGGGGGAGGGCAGGGTGGGGGCCGTCTGGGCGGTCGACACGACCGCGGTCTCCCTCAACTCGAGCAGAGGACCGCTCGCGGTGGCCTGCAATTGGTAGAGCGGACTCTGCCGCAGCGCGTGGTAGCAGGCCCGTTCCAGCGCGGCAAAGACCGCCCCCTCGTTGCGGAATCGAACCTCGCGTTTGGTCGGATGCACGTTGACGTCGACCTCCGCGGGATCGACCGCCAAGCTGAGCACGGCGAGCGGAAAGCGATCCGGCTCGCGAAGTCCGCGGTACGCCTGCTCCACGGCGAACGCCAGGTTGCGATGCTGGATGCGCCGGCCGTTGACGAAGATGACGATGTGGTCCCTGGTGCCCCGATGCAATACCGGTGGGCTGATCAAGCCGCGCACTGTGGCTTCCTCGACCGAAAGCATCGCGGTCGCAGTCTCGGTGTCGTACACCGCGGCGAAGGTCGACCGGAGATCCCCGCTGCCCGGTGTCTCGAAGGCGCGCCGCCCATCGATCTCGAGGCTGAAGGCAATCGCGGGGTTTCCCAGCGCCAGCTCCCCCACCAAACGGCTGATGATGGCGTTTTCGGTGGCCGGCCGTTTGAGGAACTTCAATCGAGCCGGTGTGTTGTAGAACAACCGCTCGACCAGGATCCGCGTGCCCATCGGGCTCCCTGCAGGCCGGGCGGTCAGTAATTCGCCGGCCTGGATGCGGACCCCATACCCCTCTCCCCCATCGCGCGTTCGACTAACCGCATCGACCTCGGCGACGGCGGCGATGCTGGCCAGCGCTTCCCCACGAAAGCCGAGCGTCTGGATCGTGCGCAGATCCTCGAGCGAGCGCAGCTTGCTGGTCGCGTGGCGCGCAAACGCCACCGGCAGGTCGACTGATGCCATGCCGCGACCGTCGTCGACCACCTCGATCGATTCCTGACCCGCGCCCTCGACTCGGACCTGGATGCGGGACGCGCCGGCGTCGATCGCGTTTTCCACCAGCTCCTTCACCACGGCCGCGGGTCGGTCGACGACTTCGCCGGCGGCGATCCCGTCGGCAACCGCCGCGGGAAGGACGGCAATCGTCTGGCCGGGCTCGAGGCCGACCTCAGGGCGCTGCATGCTGCCCCTGCCAGGCGTAGAGTTTTTCGAGTGCCTCACGCGGCGAGAGGCGCTCCAAATCCAGCTGCTTCAACTCGGCGACCACCGGGTGATCCAGCGGCAGGCTGAGCTGCGCGCTCGCCTCGGGCCGTTCCAGGGGTCGCTGGCCCTCCAACTCGGAGAGGACCTGCCGGGCGCGTATGACGACCTGGCGCGGTAGGCCGGCGAGCTCGGCGACATGGATGCCATAGCTGCGGTCGGCGCCGCCTTCCACCACCTGGTGCAGGAAGATGACATGCTCGCCCTCCTCGCGGACCTCCATCCGAAAGTTGCGCAGCCGCGGCAGCTGTTGCGCCAGCGCGGTCAGCTCGTGGTAGTGGGTGGCGAAGAGCGTGAGCGAGCGCAGCTGGGGCGCCTCGTGCAGGTACTCGAGGATCGCCTGGGCAATGCTCACGCCGTCGTAGGTGCTGGTGCCGCGACCGACCTCGTCGAAGATGAGCAGGCTACGCGGCGTAGCGTGGGCGAGGATGTGCGCCGTCTCCACCATTTCGACCATGAAGGTCGAGAGCCCGCGGGCCAGCTCATCGTGAGCGCCGACCCGGGTAAAGATCCGATCGCAAAGCCCGATGACCGCCCGCTCGGCCGGGACGAAGCTGCCGGCCTGGGCGAGCAGCACGATGATGCCGGCCTGCCGCAGGTAGGTCGACTTGCCGGCCATGTTGGGGCCGCTGAGCAACACGATTTGTTGATCGCTCGGGCTCAACCGCAGGTCGTTGGGGACGAAGCGGCCCGGCCCTAGCGCCGCCTCCACCAGCGGATGCCGACCACCGATGATCTCGAGCCCGGGCTCGTCCTGCAATGTCGGGCGCACCCAACCATGACGGCTCGCGATGGCGGCCAGCGCGGTGACGCCATCGAGTTCGCCCAACCAGGCGGCGATGTCGAGGACATCCTTGCCGGCGGCGGTGATGCGACGGCAGAGCTCGCCGAAGAGGACCTGCTCACGGACGACCATCGCACCCTTCGCGTTGAGGACGAGGGTTTCCTTCTCCTTCAGCTCCGGCGTGATGTAGCGCTCGCCATTGACCAGCGTTTGCTTGCGCACGTACTCGGAGGGGATCGCCTCACGGTTGGCATGACTGATCTCGATGTAATAGCCGAACACCTGGTTGAAGCCAACCTTGAGCGAGCGGATGCCGCTGCGCTGGCGCTCCTGTTGCTCAAGCGCACCGATCCATTCGCGTGCGGCGCGCGAGCCGTCTCGAATTCCGTCGAGCTCGGCGTCGAACCCGGGTCGAAAGACGCCCCCATCCTTAAGGGTCGCCGGCACCTCGTCAACCAGCGCCGAAGCCAGGGCGGACTGCAGCTCATCCAGGGCCGGGGGCGTTGGCGGCGGCGCCAGCTCCGGCCAGCGGCTGGCGAGGCGGCCGATGCCGGGGATGGCGCGAAGGGCCTTCAATAGCGCCTGCAGGTCACGGGGCGTCGCCAGGCCCTGGCCGGTGCGGCCGGCGATTCGTTCCAGGTCGGGCAGTCCCCGCAGCCCGGCCTGTAGCTGGCCGCGGGCGAGCGGATCGTCCACCAGCACGGCCACCCGGGCGAGTCGCTGTTCGAGCGGTTCACGCGTGCGCAAAGGCTGATCGAGCCAGCGCCGGAGTTGTCGCGCGCCCATCGCGGTCGTCGCTTCGCGAACGATCAGGCCGGCGAGGTCCTCGCCGGACGGCCATCGGTCAGCCCCAAGGCCGAGGCTGCGCCGCGTGGGCGGATCGAGATGCATGAAGGCCCGTGGATGCTCGGCATGGAGCCGGAGTAGACCGGGCTCGAGGTGAAGCCGCGACCGGTCCGCGTGTCGCAGCAGCGCGTGGGCGGCGGCGAGTGCTTCGGGCCACTCATCGCAACCGAAGGCGGCCAGCGTCTCGACGCCGAGCAGCGCCTGCAGGCGATCGACCGCGGCCCGCGCATCGAAGTCCTGCGGGTCGACCCAGCTGGTCGGCGTGCTCCCCGCCAGCGCGAGCAATCGCGGCCGCTCCACTTCCGAGGCAACCAGCTCGGCCGGCCGGAGCCTCGCCAGTTCATCCCGCAGGGCCTCCTCGGTCGGCTCGACCCGGAGCAGCGCCAGCTCGCCGGTCGAGCAATCGAGCGCGGCGATGCCGTGGAAATGCGACCGCAGGCACACCGCGACGGCGTAGTTGGTGCCGCCCTCGAGGTAGGCGTCCTCGACCACGGTTCCGGGGGATAGCACGCGGACCACCTCACGTCGCACCAACCCTCGGGCCGCGGCCGCATCCTCGACCTGGTCGCAGAGCGCGACCCGCAGTCCCGCCTTGAGCAGCCGCCCGACGTAGCTCTCGAACGCGTGGTATGGCACGCCGGCCATCGGCACCCGGTGCCCCTTCCCCAGCTCGCGCGACGTTAGGGTGATGCCTAGCAGCGGCGCCGCCCGCTCAGCATCCTCCCCGAAGGTTTCGTAGAAGTCGCCGAGTCGGAAGAGCACGATGGCATCCGGATAGTCCTGTTTGACGCGCTGGTACTGATCGAGGACTGGGACCGGCTTCAGGGCGTTGCCTAGTTGAGCACCTGGCCCCGCAGCTGCCAGGCTGTGGCCTGCTCGACGAGCACCCGGCGGACCGTGCCGGTCTGTGCGCCCAGGGGCGCGGCGCCGATGATGACCCGGTTCTGTCGAGTGCGGCCGGTAACCTCGCTGTCCTCTGTGCGCTCAACCAGCACCTCGAGGGTTCGACCGAGCCAGCGCCGGTTGGCCTCCTCGGCGATCCGTCGCTGGGCGTCAAGCAAGATGTTGATCCGCCGCTTTTTCTCCGGCGGTGTGACGTCGTCCGGGTGCAGCGCCGCCGTGGTACGCGGCCGCGGGGAGAAGCCCTGGATGTGGACCACGTCGAACTTGATCTCCTCGAGCAGCGCCAGGGTTTTCTGGAACTGTTCTTCCGTCTCCCCCGGGTAGCCGACGATGACGTCGGTCGAGACCGAAAGGTCGGGGATGAGGTCGCGGGCGTGGGCGATGATGGCTCGATACTCGTCGGTGGTGTAACGCCGCCGCATCTGCTTCAGGATCGCGTCATCGCCGGATTGGAATGGCAGGTGCAGGTGCTCGCAGACCCGGGGTAGGTCGCGGATGGCGAGCAGCAGGTCGTCGTGCACGTGGCGCGGATGCGAGGTCAAAAAGCGGACCCGCCAGATACCCGGGATCCGCTCGACCGCCTCGAGCAGGGCCGAGAGCCCGCCCTTCGTCTCCGGGTCGCGGTAGGAGTTAACGGTCTGGCCGAGCAGGGTCACCTCGCGCACGCCCTGCAGCGCGAAACGCCGGACGTCTTCGACGACGTCCGTCAGCGGGCGGCTGCGTTCAGTGCCGCGAACGAACGGCACGATGCAGAAGCTGCAGACCTCGTTGCAGCCGAAGATCACCGGCACGTAGGCGGTGAGGCCGTGTTGTAAGACCGACCCACCGGTCTGGGCCGGGTTGGTCTCGTACTCGCCCTGCAGATCCTGGATGAAGGCTTCGTACTGGCGCATGTCGAAGCGGTAGTCGAGGTCGGGCAGCCGTTCGTACAGCCGATCCTTCTCTTTGTTGGCCATGCAGCCGGTGATCGCGATCGCCCGGCCGGGGCGCGCCCGCTTCCACGCCTTGAGCTCGCGGAACCGGCCGTAGGCTTTCTGCTCGGCGTTCTGGCGGACAGAGCAGGTGACGAGGATGGCAAGGTCAGCCTGGTCGAGGTCGGGGACGGCGCTGAAGCCGGCCGCCGTCAGGCCTTGCGAGAGGTAATCCGCATCCGACTCGTTCATCTGGCAACCGCTCACCCAGAGGTGAAAGCGCTGGCCCGAGGGTGGCCGCTTGTGTCCGTTGGGACGTGGTCGCGAAAAGGCGTGCGGTTCGAAGGTTAGCGGTGCGCCCGGAATCCGCAGCCGTGGCGGGGCGGTCGACTCAGGCATCGACCGATCTTAGCGGGACTCGACCAGCAGACGGATCCCGGTCCGCTCCTCCCCGTCGATCGAGATGTCGATGAACGAGGGGATACAGACAAGGTCGATGCCACCGGCGGCGACATACCCACGCGAGATCGCAATCGCCTTGACCGCCTGGTTGATGGCCCCGGCGCCGATCGCCTGAACCTCGACCCGCGTCTGGCTGCGGACGACGCCCGCGATCGCGCCCGCGACTGCGACCGGTTTCGAGGTGGCGGATACCTTCAAGATCTCGATGGCGGCGCGCGCCGTGCGGGGAATACCGGCAGCCGGGCTGGCCGAAAGCGTCTTCTCCCCTGTCGAGCCGTTCGACGGCGGTTTAGTTTCCAGAGTGTCCATCTATTCTATTGAGATCGGTGACCGAACGTTTGGTTGGCCCCGCCCCGACACCTTAACCCCAAGTCCAGGGGTCGTCAAGCGCCTATTCGACCGCGACTTCTCGATCGACCCGCTGCACCTGGGTCGCTTTGCCCGAAAGGGCATCGATCTGAGCCAGCACGGAGTTGAATTGCACCACGCCCGCCGCGACCTTGAAGCGGTACGGGACCCCGGTGAGGAAGCGCTGAAGACTGGCTTCCTTGTCCATCCCGATCACCGAGTCCCGGGGGCCTACCATCCCGAGGTCAGCCACGAAGGCCGTGCCACCGGGGAACAGCCGGGCGTCAGCGGTGGGAACATGCGTGTGGGTGCCAAAGACGAAGCTGGCCCGGCCGTCCAGGTGCCACCCCAGGGCGATCTTCTCCGAGGTCGCCTCGGCGTGGATGTCCATCAGGACGAGCTTGGTCCCGGCACCCTGGCGCAAGATCTCGTCCGCCGCCTTGAACGCGGAATCGATGGGTGGCATGAAAAGCTGGCCCTGCACATTGCCGATCAGCACCTGCCCCTTCTCCCCCAGGTCGTAACAGAACCAGCCCCGTCCCGGCGCGCCGGACGGATAGTTGTGCGGGCGGAGAATCGGTCGGCGGTCATCGAAACCCGTCATCATCTCGCGCTGGTCCCAGATGTGGTTGCCCGAGGTCAGCACGTCGATCCCGAGGCTGAACAGGTCATCCGCGATCTTCGGCGTCAGCCCAAAACCCCCGGCCGCATTCTCGCCGTTCGCGACTACCAGGTCGATGCTCAACTCGCGGCGTAACTGCGGCAGCAGGCGGGCCACGGCCTCACGCCCCGGGCGGCCGATGATGTCGCCGATTGCCAGCACGGTCACAAGCATTGGCCGATCCTAGCAAGCTAGGCGCGATCGAGGGCCTGCTGGCGGACCTCTCCCGGGCCACTATTGGCGCGACCTTCAACCAATTCCGCGAGGTCGGACCCGACGATCTGCCCGACGCGCCTGCGATTCGGCTCGCCAATTTGCGTCATTACCTTGAGGAGCGCGACCAGGCGGACGTGGTCGCGGTCGGCGAGGCTGCCGGCTACCAGGGGATGCGTTGGTCGGGCATCGCCTTTACCAGCGAGTTCGATCTGTTGCGCTGGGGCCATCCCTACCGCCGGTCAAGCCGCCGGCCACGACCCTGGAAAGAGCCATCCGGCACCATCGTCCAGGGCGTTCTGGAAGACATGGGCGCCGAACGGCGCGTCATTTTATGGAACACCGTCCCGACGCACCCGCACCTGGCGGACCAGCCCCTCTCCAACCGCCGGCCCTCCCGGCCAGAGGTGGCCGGCGGGCTGACATACGTGCAGCGGCTCATCGATATCGTCCAGCCGCGGGTGCTTGTCGGGGTCGGCCGGATCGCCGCCGAGACGCTGGGCAGCCGCGCCGTCTATGTCCGCCATCCGGCCCAATCGGGCGCGACCGCCTTTCGTGCCGGGATGCGGGCCCTGCTGTAAAAGCAAAGAGGCGGCCCCTTGCGGAGTCGCCTCTTAAGTCTTACTTGGCGAATTCGACGATACGGGTCTCGCGGATCACCGTCACCTTGATCTGGCCCGGATAGCTGAGCTCGCCTTCGATTCGCTTGGCGATGTCGCGGGCGAGAATCTGGGCCCGGCTGTCGTCGATGGTGTCCGGCTTGACGATGATTCGGATCTCCCGACCCGCCTGGATCGCGAACGATTTCTCGACGCCGTCGAACGAATTGGCGATGCTTTCCAGTTTCTCGAGCCGCTTGATGTAGGTGGTCAGCGTTTCCCGGCGGGCGCCCGGACGGGCTGCCGAGACGGCGTCGCAGGCTACCGTCAGAATTGCCTCGAGGCTGGTTGGCTCGATGTCCATGTGGTGGGCCGCAACCGCGTTCACCAGCGCGTCTGGCTTGCCGAGCCGCTTGAGGAGTTCTCCGCCAATGATGGCGTGCGACCCCTCGACCTCATGGTCGATCGCCTTCCCGATGTCGTGCAGCAGGCCGGCCTCACGGGCGAGTGCCACGTCGGCACCGATCTCGGCCGCCGCCATTCCGCAGAGGAAGGAGACCTCCTTGCTGTGGGTCAGAACGTTCTGTCCGTAGCTGGTCCGAAATGCCAGCGTCCCCAACAGCTTGACCAGCTCGGGATGCAGGCCGGTGACGCCGGTCTCGAACATCGCCTGTTCGCCTTCTTCCCGAATCCGGTTCTGGACGTCGCCCCGAGCCTTGGTCACCATCTCTTCGATTCGGGCCGGGTGGATCCGGCCGTCAACCAGGAGATGGTTGAGGGCTACGCGCGCCACCTCGCGGCGGACCGGGTCGAAGCCACTCAGGATAACGGCCTCCGGCGTGTCGTCGATGATCAGGTCGACGCCGGTTGCATGTTCGAGCGCCCGAATGTTGCGCCCCTCACGGCCGATGATGCGACCTTTCATCTCGTCGCTGGGGATGGCCACCACTGAAACCGAGGTCTCCGCGGTCTGCTCGGCGGCTACCCGCTGCATCGCGGTCACCAGGATATTGCGGGCGCGCTTTTCGCTCTCCTCTTTGACGATCGCTTCGCCATCGCGAATCTTCTGCGCGATCTCCTGGTTGAGTTCCTTTTCAAGGTTGGTGAGGATTGTCGTCCTCGCTTCGGCTCGCGACATGCCCGAGATTCGCTCGAGCTCTTTCACCTGCTCGCCGAGGGCATCGTTGACGCGTTCCCTGGTCCTCCCGATCTCCAACTCTTTCGCGGTTACGGCCTGGTCCTTTCGGTCCAGGTCTTCGAGTTTGCGGTCGATCGACTCTTCCTTCTGCTGGACCCGGCGTTCCGAACGCTGGATCTCCGCACGTGCGTCGCGTACCTCCTGTTCCAGGCTCATGCGGATGCGGTGGGCTTCCTCTTTCGCTTCGAGGACCATCTCCTTCATCTGGGTCTCGGCATCCGACAGCAGCTTTTCGCGCTCCGCGTTGGAGACGAGATCGCGCTGGCGGTTGGCGTTGCCAACCCAGAGATAGGCGACGAGCGCACCCACGGCCGCACCCACCACGACCCCAATAACCAGGAGCAATGGAATGGGCATAGTTACACCTCGCTTATGGACTTGTAAAGGTTCTTCTCACTGCGCGTGGGCGCAGCGGGACTAGTCGTTACATGGCGACAAAATCTTGACTATTTTAGTCGCGTTCAGCGACACTGTCAAACCTGCCGGCGGCCTCCCATTCATCGCTGAGAAGGCGGCAGACCCGGTATACGAGCCCGCTGCTGAAGCCGCGCCGGCTGAGGCGGGGACCGAGATAGCCGACCATGGCTTGCGCATCGACCAGGCGCCGGTGCGCCAGGAGACTTTTCCCCAGGGCTAAGGCCTCCGCCTCCTCGGCATCGGCATCGACGGCAGCAAGCGCGGGCCCAGCCGTGGACTCCGCGATGCCTTTGGCTCGCAGTTCCTGGGCGATCAGCGCATGTCCCCGGCCGCGGCTGCGCCGGCGCACCAGCGCGGCGGCGTACTCCTGGTCGTTGAGGTAGCCGTCGGCCTGGGCCCGCTCCAGCGCGGCGTCCACGGCGGCGTCTTGGTAACCGAGCCGGAGGAGCCGCTGTCGCAACGCGGCCCGCGACTGCGGCTGGCGAGCCAGGCGCTTGACCGCCTCGGTATAGGCCGCCTGGGCGCTTTCGGGCTCACGCGCGGTCGGCGTCGTTCGCCGACCGCCGCTTCTCATGCCGGCTGGAGGATCTTCTCCGCGGCCTTACCCTTCAGCTGCGCAATCAGTTCTTCGCCCAGCTTCGTGTTTGCCTTGAGGAAGCCCACAGTCTGCTCCCGTCCCTGGCCCATCCGTTGGCCGTTGCAGGAGAACCATGAGCCCGCCTTCTCCACCAGGGTGGCATCGACCGCGGCGTCGAGCACACTGCCCCAGTAGGAGATGCCCTCGTTGTAGAGGATGTCGAACTCGGCCGACTTGAACGGTGGGGCGACCTTGTTCTTGACCACCTTGACCTTGACCCGGTTGCCGGTCACGTCGAGCCCACTCTTGATCGAGTCGACTTTGCGGATGTCGAGCCGGATCGAGGCATAGAACTTCAGCGCCCGGCCGCCGGTCGTCACCTCGGGATTGCCGAACATGATGCCGACCTTCTCCCGCAGCTGGTTGATGAAGATCACCGAGGTGCTCGACTTCGAAATGGCGCCGGTCAGTTTGCGCAGCGCCTGCGACATCAAGCGCGCTTGCAGGGCGACGTGGCTGTCCCCCATCTCGCCGTCGATCTCCGCCTTCGGCACCAGCGCCGCCACCGAGTCGACGACGATGACGTCGACCGCGCCGGAACGGACCAGCACGTCGACGATTTCGAGCGCTTGCTCGCCCGTGTCCGGCTGCGAAATCAGCAGGTCCTCGGTCTTGACGCCGATGTGGCCGGCGTAGACCGGATCCAGGGCATGCTCGGCATCGATGAAGGCCGCGACGCCCCCCAGTTTCTGCGACTGGGCGATGACGTGCAGGGCGAGCGTCGTCTTCCCCGACGACTCCGGGCCGTAGATCTCCACCACCCGGCCGCGCGGGATGCCACCGACCCCGAGCGCGATGTCAAGGGTGAGCGATCCAGTCGGGATCACGTCAATGTTTTTCTGGGCGGCTGCCTCCCCCAACTTCATGATGGCGCCCTTTCCATAGCTGCGCTCGATCTGGCTGAGCGCAGCCGTCAATGCCCGTTCTTTCTCTGACATCTAGTCTCCCCTTGCTTCATGATGGGGTCTGGCCGACCCCTTCACTGTAATACGGATTTGTGTAACTGTCAACGCTAGCGTCCCAGAGTCTGGACCAGGAGTTCCAGGGCGGCGATCACCGAGCGGCGCCGGTTGTCCCAGCGGTCGCCGGTCCATTGAAAACGATGCACTGATTCCCCTCCACCGTTTGCGGGAGAGGGCAGGGTGGGGGCCACGATCCCAATAAAGGTCAGACCAACCGGCTTCGGGCCCTCGGCGTCCGGTCCTGCCACCCCGGTGATGGAGACGCCGATGTCCGCCCGGAGCAACTGGCGGACGCCACTTGCCATGGCGGCGGCCGTCTGCTCGCTGACGGCGCCATACTGGCGCAGCGTCGCCTCGGGTACCTGCAGCTGGTCCACCTTCACCCGATCGGCATAGCTGATCACGCCGCCGAGAAAGTATGTCGAACTCCCCGGCACATCGGTCAGCGCCGCGCCAAGTAGGCCGCCGGTGCACGACTCCGCCACCGCGAGCGACCGGCCTTGCCGGCGCAACCGCTCCCCCACCTGCTGGGCCAACGCAAAAATCTCGGGATCCGGCGGCATGACTCACCGGTAGTTGATGAATTGCAGCGGGACTTGCGCCTCGCTCGCTTTGAGGGCCGCGATCACTTGTTGGAGCAGATCCTTCTCTCGGCTCGATACCCGGATGGTGTCGCCCTGGATCCGTGGCTGCACCTTGGGCGAGACTTGCTTGATTTGCTTGACCAGGCTGCGTGCCAGCTCATCATCGATGCCCTGCTGCAGCTCGAGCGTCTGCCGGACATTGCCCTTGGCCGCCGGCTCGATCGGCCCGGGCTTGAGAATCTTCAATGAGAGCTGCCGCTTGACGAGTTTGCTCTGCAGCACGTCCACCATTGCCTTCAGCTTGAAGTCGCTGGGGCCATTCAGCGTAATCTCATTCTCCCCGAGGTCGATGGACGCCCCGGTGTCCTTGAAGTCGTAGCGGGTCACGATCTCCCGCTGCGCCTGGTTCACCGCGTTGACCAGCTCCTGCCGGTCGAACTGCGAGACGACGTCGAATGAATAGTCCTGAGCCATTACTTGGGCCCTATGCTAACCCGGCTGTTTGACAGCTGTCTGTCGCACTAGTTGGCGTCATCGAGGTCTTTGACCAGCTCATCGACCTCGAGCAGGTTCATCAACACCTCGCGCGACTTGCTTCCCTCGTATGGACCAATCACCCGCTGGTCGGCCAGCTGGTCGACGATCCGCGCCGCCCGCGTGTAGCCGACGTTGAGCTTGCGCTGGAGCAAAGAGACCGACGCGCGGCCTTCGGTGGCGACCACGTGCGCCCCCTTGGCAAAGAGCGGATCTCGTTTCATGCCTTCCTTGACCCAGGAGACGGTCGCCTCGACGTTGAAGATCTCCTCCTGATACTGCGGCTTTCCCTGCGCCTTCCAGAAGTCGATGATCGCCTTCATCTCGCGATCCGAGACGAACACCCCCTGCAGCCGGGTGGCCCTACCCGCTTCGACCGGCAGGTACAGCATGTCGCCGCGGCCGAGCAGCTTCTCCGCGCCGGTCTCATCGAGGATGACCCGCGAATCGATGCTCGAGCTGACGGCAAACGCGATCCTCGACGGGATGTTGGCTTTGATCAGGCCCGTGATGATGTCGGCGGAAGGGCGCTGCGTCGCGACCAGCAGATGGATCCCGACGGCGCGGGCCAGCTGGGCGATGCGACAGATTAGCTCCTCGATCTCTCCCGCGGCGACCATCATCAGGTCGGCCAGCTCGTCGATGACGATCACGATGTAAGGCAGAGGATTCAATCCCATGTCGGGCGCCCGTCCGTTGAAGTCGGCGATGTTGCGGACGGTGTGGCTGGCGAACAGCTTGTAGCGAGTCTCCATCTCGGCGACCGCCCAGCGCAGCGCCGAGGTCGCGTGGTCCGATTCCGTCACCACCGGTACCAGCAGGTGCGGCATGTCCTGGAACATCGAGAACTCGACGCGCTTGGGGTCGATCAGGATGTATTTCAGTTCCTCGGGGGATGCCTGGAACAGCATGCCGGCGATCAGCGCATTGATGCAGACGCTCTTGCCCGACCCGGTCGCGCCGGCGATCAAGAGATGCGGCATCCGGGTCAGGTCGCCGACCACGGTATTGCCGGAGACATCGGTGCCGATGGCCAGCGACAGCAGGGTCTTGTCGTTCTGGAAGGTTGGCGTCTGGATGATCTCCCGCAGCGTCACCAGGCTGGTCGCTTTGTTGGGAACCTCAATGCCAAGCGCCGGCTTGCCAGGGATCGGCGCCTGGATCCGAATGGCCGCGGAGAGCGCGAGCGCCAGGTCGTTCTGGAGCGCGGTGATCTTGCGCACCGGCACACCGTGGCCGGGCTGCAGCTCGTACTGCGTGACCGACGGTCCCGAGTTGACGCCGATGACGGTCGCCTCGACATCAAAGCTGCCCAGCGTCTGCTCGATTAGCTTGATGTTCGCCTTGATCTCGTCGTGCAGCCGTTCCTTGCGGACAGTCACGGTGTCCAGCAGGGTCAGGTCGGGTTTCATCCAGACCCGCTGGATCTCATCTTCCGCGAGGGCGGGTGCGGTCTCGTCGCCACCGGGGACGACCGTCAACACCGGCTCAGCGGCCGCAACCTTCTTGCGGCGCGGCTCCGGCGAAGGCTCGTCCTCGATTGGTCCCTGCAGAGCGGCCACTGCCGATTCGAGCTCCGGCGACGGCGGCGGCGGGACAGTTGGCCGGGTTTGCGCGGCAACGCCGTTAATTGGGACCAGCACCGGTTCAGCGGTCTCCGTGCGGATCACCTGGTTGCGCGGATTCCACGCCTCCGCTGGTTTCTTCTCCTTGGTCACGGGCTTTGGCTCGGGTCGGTTCTCGAGGTAATGCTCACGCAGCGCGCCGACCGTCCCGCGGATCGAGATGTCGAAGGCCAATACCATGCCACCGAGGAAAACCGCGCTCAGGATGAGGATGCTGCCCGCCGTTCCGGCGAGACTCCGAAGCGCCTCGCCTTCAGCCCGCCCGACCGCCCCGCCCGTGCCGCCCGCAGAAAGATGAGCGAGGCCGAGCGATGTGACGAGCAGGAGGGCGATGCCCAGACCGCGCCCCCAGGTCATGGTCTCGATCCAGGGCATCAGCAGTTCGGCCCCCGCGGCGACGGCCGCCAGGATGACGAACACGACACCCACGCCAAACAGGCCGAGCAGCCCACCGCGCAGCGCGTGCATCGCCGATCCACTCGTCTGGAGCGCGACCGCCAGGACGAGCAGGCCGGCCAGCAGCAGGAAGCCGATCCCGGCAAGCTCGCGCTGCTGGGACTTTGGCACTTCCAGCTTCGGCAGACGGGGCGCCTTGATCCGAAAACGCTGCCGCGAGGCCGAGCGCTTGGGGCGCGCGATCCGCTTACGCCGGGTTCTCACACTGGCTGGGTGGCTGCGACGTCTGCTATGACGAATGGCAGCATTCTACCGGCTATTCAGGTTGCCGACTAGGGGGTCATAAAGGGTATAAGGGAGCTATGGCTAAGCAGGATCAAGACCCCAATGACGACCTCGACACGCAAGGCATCCCCGATCTCGACGCCGCGCCGGGCCCCAGGGGCCGCGCCCGCAACACGACGCTTTCCGAGGACGAAGACCTCGATTCCGAGGGTCAACCTGACGTAATGGGCGCCCTTCCCCAGAAGGAGATCACCGGCGACGCTCAGGAAGGCGAGGTCCCGCCGCGCGATTACAAGCAAGCGCCGGATGATTATTACCACCAGGACACCCTCGATGAGCGGCTCCGCGAGGAAGTTCCTGACCGCGTCAAAGCGGACCAAGAAGAGGTTCGCCTTCTGGACGACGAGTTTGAAGATGGCGGCGGTGAATTGCGTTCCGAGAAGGGCGACGAGGGCGGCTACCCCAGTGCAGAGGAGGCGGCCATGCACATCGTTGAGGACGCGCCC
>Ga0209471_1000074_pt1 | contig 77469 bp, 82 predicted proteins | sample GraSoiAngelo_128_FD_185885 | JGI IMG/M metagenome (GOLD analysis project Ga0209471, IMG submission 185885) | Grasslands soil microbial communities from the Angelo Coastal Reserve, California, USA - 14_0927_12_20cm (SPAdes) (version 2) | ecosystem: Environmental > Terrestrial > Soil > Grasslands ...
GGGGAAGGGCCTCTTCCGTTGGGTCGCGTTGAGCGGCGAACCCGAGGACATCTATCGCACCGACCGCGCCGTTATGGAGACCCTGCCCGAGAACGAGCATCTGCACCACTGGCTGAGGCTGGCGCGCGAGCGCGTCCAGTTCCAGGGCTTACCGGCGCGCATCTGCTGGCTTGGCTACGGTGAGCGCGCCAAGGTTGGCCTTCGCTTCAACGAGATGGTGAAATCCGGCGAGCTCTTAGCTCCGATCGTGATCGGACGCGATCACCTCGACGCCGGCTCGGTGGCGTCGCCCTACCGCGAGACCGAGGCGATGCGCGATGGCAGCGACGCGATCGCGGACTGGCCCATCCTCAATGCGCTGGTGAACACGGCGGCGGGGGCGAGCTGGGTTTCGGTGCATCATGGCGGCGGCGTCGGCATCGGCAACTCCATCCACGCGGGCATGGTGGTCGTGGCCGACGGCACGGCAGCCATGCAGGACCGCCTGGAGCGCGTCCTCACGACGGATCCGGGGATGGGCGTCATCCGTCACGCCGACGCGGGCTACGAGATCGCCGTGGACTTCGCACGCCAGCACGGTATCGACCGGGCCACTTGATCCGAGCCGACTTCGCGCTTCGCCACGCCGGCCAGCTGGCGACCATGGTGCCGGCAGCTGGCGACCCGCTCGGACGCATCTCGGACGGCGCGCTGGCGGTCCGCGAGGGACGCGTGGTCTGGATCGGGGAGGACCGCGAGCTCGAGTCGCAGATCACGCTCGACGGCGACCTGCTCGACGCCCAGGGGGCCTGCGTCATCCCCGGCCTGGTCGACGCGCACACCCACCCGGTGTTCGCCGGGTCGCGCGCCGATGAGTTCGCGGAGCGGGTGAGCGGCGTCCCCTATGCGGTCCAGCAGTCGGAGGAGCGTGGCATCGCGCGAACCGTGCGGGCAACCCGCCAGACCGATGCACCGACGCTGCTCGCTCTCGCGCAGGGGCGCGCCAACCGTTTCCTGGCCAATGGGACGACCACGATCGAGGCGAAAACCGGCTACGGCCTCGACCTCGACAACGAGGCGAAGTTGCTGGACGTTCTGCGCAAGCTGGCAGGCCGCACGCCCTTGCGGGTGGTGCCGACGTTCCTCGGGGCCCACGTTTCGCCGCCCGGCATCGATCGGGAGATCTATGTCCGCACGCTGATCGATGAGATGTTGCCCGCCTTCAGACCGTGGGCCGACTTCTGCGACGCGTGGTGCGAGGCGCCGGCCTTTACCGCGAAGGAAACCCGCGCCATCCTTACACGGGCGCGGTCGCTCGGTTACGGGCTGCGCGTCCACGCGGCGCAGCTGGCGCCCGGGGACGGCCCCGACATTGCGGCGGAGTTGAAGGCAAGTAGCGCCGACCATCTCGAGTTCGCGACGCCGGCGCAGATCAGGGCTCTCGCCGAGGCAGGCACGGTGGCGGTGCTCTGCCCTGGCGCTAACTTCACCACCCACGGGCCGCGTCCCCCGATCGATGCGATGCGGCAGGCGAGGCTGCCCATGGCGATCGCCTCCGATCTCAACCCGGGGACCTCGAATTCCGAAAGCCTGCCACACGCGATGAGCCTGGCGTGCGTGCGGTGGGGCATGACGCCGACTGAGGTGCTGCTCGGTGCCACCGCGTACGCCGCGCGCTCGCTCAAGCTCGACGGCGTAGCCGGCTGCCTGCAAGTGGGGAGCTTCGCCGACTGCGCCATCCTGGACGTGGAGACGCCCGAAGCCATTCCCTACTATGTCGGCGTGAATCGGGTCATCGCGACCGTGGTGGGAGGGGTCATCTGGCAGCCCTCGTAGAATGTGTCCCCAATTTTTCCGAGGGACGCCGGCTGGAGGTCATCACCGAGATTGCGGATGCGATCAAGGCGGCGGGCGCCCGGGTGATCGATGTCCAGGCTGATGCCGCGCACAACCGTATGGTGGTCACCTTCGTCGCCGAACCCAGCCTCGCGGTCGATGCGGCGATGGCAGGGGCTGAGGTCGCCACGCACCGGATCGACCTGCGACGCCATCGTGGTGAGCATCCCCGCATGGGCGCCACCGACGTGGTGCCCTTCGTCCCCTTCGCCGACCTGCCAATGAGCGTCTGCGTCGAGCTTGCCCACGCCTTCGGGGCGCGGCTGTCGAAAGAGCTTCGGGTCCCGGTTTATTACTACGGCGACGCCGCCATGCGGCCCGAGCGCCGCGAGCTGGAAAAGGTTCGCCGGGGCGGGTTCGAGGACCTGCTCGAGCACATCGGCGATCCCGACCGCGCTCCGGACGAGCGCCTGGCAGCGATTCACCCGACGGCCGGAGCGACGGCGGTGGGGGCTCGCATTCCGCTGATCGCCTACAACGTCAACCTCAAGACGACCGATCTGCAGATCGCCAAGGAGATCGCCAGGACCATCCGCGCGTCCTCCGGCGGCCTGCCGAACGTCAAGGCTCTCGGCTTCGCGCTCGCCGACCGCGGCCTGGTGCAGGTCTCGATGAACCTGACCGATTACCGCGTGACGAACATCTGGAAGGTCTTCACGGCGATCCGCGATGAGGCGAAACGCCGCGGCGTCGAGGTCGACGGTTCGGAGATCGTCGGCACCGTCCCGCTGGCGGCGGCCGTGGGCGTGCTCAAGGACGCGGTGCACGAGCCGGCGTTCCGCATGGATCAGATCCTCGAGAAACGAGTTTGGACCGCGGAATGACGGTGAGAGCCCAGACGGTGGGCGCGTACCTCGAGGCCCTGGCCTCGACCGCAGCGGTCCCGGGCGGCGGGAGCGCGGCCGCCCTGGCCGCCGCTATGGGCGCAGCGCTGGTGAGCATGGTGGCCAAGCTCAGCGCCAGGAAGACGAAAACGGTGGAGGACCGCGAGCGTCTCACCGCCCTCGTGCCGGAACTGGATAAGCTGGCCGCGCGCTTGCTCGAGCTGAGCCAGGATGATATCGACGCCTACCGGGCCGTGATCGACGCTCGGAAATCAGGTGCCCAGGCTGATGCGCTCGCGCGAGTGTACGAACGCGCGGCGGACGTGCCGCTCGAGGCGGCCACCGCGGCCTCGCGCGCCATCGCACTCCTGCCCGAGGTCAGCCTTAGGTCCTGGGAGATGACCGCCTCGGACCTGGCCGTTGGGAGCGAGCTGTTGCAGACCGGCCTGAGTGGAGCCCTCGGCAACGTCGCCATCAACCTTCCCGAATTGCAAGGCGACGCCGCCGCGCGCATCGAGGCTGCCTACCGTGCGCTGCGCAAGGATGCCGGTGGGTAAGCGAGCGACGGTGCAGTTGGTTGCGCTGGGCTTCGGGGCCATTTATCTGGTGGCCGGGATCCTTGGTTTTTTCAACCACGCGCTACTTGGGATCTTCCAGGTCAACCTGCTGCACAACCTGGTCCATGTGGCGATCGGCGTCGGCGGGCTCGCCGCCCCCAGCAGCGTCGCCAACTCGAGGACCTTCTGCCAGATCGCCGGCGGGATCCTCCTGCTGCTCGGCCTCATCGGGATCGGCGTCGCCAACCCATTCGGCCTGCTGTTCATCGGCGGCGCCGACATTGCCCTTCACCTCGTAACCGGCGCGGTGCTGGCCTATTTCGGCTTCGTGGCCCCCGTCTCCACCCGCTCCTCGTAGCGCCCGCGCCGATAAACTCAACGCGTGGCCGAGTCCTTCCCCTCGTTCGAAAGCAAGACCGTCACCATCGACGGGGTCAACCTGCACTACTTCTGTGGCGGCAGTGGCCCGCCGCTGGTCCTGGTGCACGGCCTCGGTAGCTCCGCGGCGGTTGAGTTCTATTACAATCTCGAAGCGCTTGCCGCGCATCACCGGGTGTTCGCCGTCGACCTGCCCGGCTTCGGTCGCTCCGACAAGCCCGTGCTCGAGTACACGATCGATCTCTTTGTCAGGGCGGTGTCTGACTTGATGGCCGGCGAAGGGATCGAGCGGGCGGCCGTGATGGGCGTATCGATGGGCGGTCGCGTCGCGCTCGGCCTGGCGCTCGATTCGCCGGAGAAGGTCGAGCGACTCGTCCTCGTCGATGCGCTTGGCGTGGGCGCGCCGCGGCGGGTGCTCGCCTACTCGATCTTGCTGACCAGGGGCCTCGGTGAACTCACGCTGCGCGGCACGGCCCGAGCCTTGCGCCAGATGAACCCGGCGGTCATCCGGCGCTTCTGGGGCTGGTACCTGAAGCGCCCGAACCGCGTGGCGAGTATCTGGAGTGACGAACGGATCGCGAACCACGGCACGCTGCTGGCCACCCCCGAGTATCGTGCCGCCTACCTCTCGGCGCTGCGCTCGATCGCCGGGATGCGGCAGTTGCGCAACGGCGTCGTGGTCGAGGAACGGCTGCCGGAGTTGCGGATGCCGACGCTGCTGATCTGGGGCGGGCACGACCACATCTTTCCGGCCAGCCACGCCCAGGCGGCGAAGGACAGGATTCCCAACGGACGTCTCGAAATCTTCGACGACAGCGGTCACACGCCGCAGATGGAGGAACCCGACCGGTTTAACCGGCTGGTGCTCGACTTTCTCCGGCAGCCGGCGAGCCGCCGTGGCGAGGGGGTCGCGTAACATGGCCGCCAAACAGGTGCCTTCGATGAGACGGCGGGACAGGCTGGCCGACGAGCGCGACCGGCTGGCAGATCAACGGGAGAACCTCGCCGACCAGCGCGAGCGAATCGCCGACGAGCGTCAGGTGCAGGCCGACGCCAGGGAGCGGGCTCTGGAAGAACGGGAGCGCCTGATCGAGAACCGGGAGAAACGCGTTCGCACCCACGATCGGGCTGAGGAGGCCGCCACCACCAATCAGTCGGCGATGGACGCGATACGCAGCGCGCGCCAACAGATCGAGCGGTCCAGGTTGGCGCTCGACCGGTCGGCGGCCGGCCTCGATCGGCAGCGCGCCAGTCTCGATCGAACTGGTGCCAATGCAGACCGCGACCAGGCCGTCATCAACCGAGAGCTCGACGACTCAGGGCAAATCACGTGAAGGCCACCCGGCGGGATGACCTACGCAACGTTGCCATCATCGCGCACGTCGATCATGGCAAGACCACGCTGGTCGACGCCCTGCTGAAGCAATCGCATGTCTTTGCCGCGCACGAACAGGTGGGCGAGCTGATCATGGATTCCAACGTGCTGGAGCGCGAGAAGGGCATCACCATCCTGGCCAAGACCACCTCGATTCGCTACCACGGCGTCAAGATCAACATCATCGACACGCCGGGCCATGCCGACTTCGGCGGCGAAGTCGAGCGGGTACTGGGCATGGCGGAAGGCTGCCTGCTGCTGGTCGACGCGCTCGAAGGCCCGATGCCGCAAACCCGGGTGGTGCTGCGGCAGGCGCTCGCGCTCGGTCTAACGCCGATCATCGTCGTCAACAAGATCGACCGGGTCAACGCGCGGCCGGCGGAGACCGTGGAAGCGACCCACGACCTGCTGCTCGAGCTGGCCAAGAATGCGGATCAGCTGAGCACGCCGGTGATCTACACCAACGCGCGCGAGGGAACGGCGACCGTCGACCTGCGCCACCCGGGAACGACGCTCGAGCCGCTGCTCGACGCGCTGCTGGCCTACATCCCGGCGCCGCCGGGCGATCGCGAAGGCCCGCTGCAGCTGCTGGTCAGCAACCTCGATCACGATAATCACATCGGCCGGCTGGCCATCGGCCGGATCACACGTGGCACCATCCGGCCGGGCCAGGACGTGGTCCGCTGCAGCGAGAACGGCATCGGTCCGCGCCAGAAGATCACCACGCTGCTGACCGTCGAAGCGCTACAGCGCCGGCCCGCTGAATCCGCCTCGGCGGGAGAAATCGTCTACATCGCGGGGCTGCCCGACATCGCGGTAGGGGATACCGTGGCGGACCCCGAGCATCCGGAGCCTTTGCCGCGGCTGGAAGTCAGCGAACCGACGCTGCGGATGCAATTCTCGGTCAACCAGTCGCCCTTCGCCGGTCGCGAGGCGACCACCAGCAGCACCTCCCGCCAGCTCCGGGCTCGCCTGGAGCGCGAGCTGCAGACCAACGTGGCGCTCAAAGTCGCCGACGGCGCGACCGCCGACATTTTCGAGGTCAGCGGCCGCGGCGAGCTGCACCTGGCGATCCTGATCGAGACCATGCGACGCGAGGGCTACGAGTTCGAGGTCTCGCGGCCGGCCGTCATCACGCGCGAGATCGACGGCCAACGACACGAGCCAGTCGAGGAGTGCATCATCGACTGCAGCCTCGACGCGGTGGGCGCCATCACGGAAGCGCTTGGTTCGCGAGGGGCGCAGCTGCAGTCGATGCGCACCGATGCCGGAAGCGGCGCCCGGCTGACCTACCTGGCGCCGACACGGGCGCTGATCGGCCTGCGCAGCCTGATCCTGACCCTGACTCGAGGGACCGGCGTGATGTCGACCCGGCTGGTCGGCTGGGAGCGTTGGCGGCAGCTACCGCCGCGGACGCGCAACGGCGTGCTGACGGCGAGCCAGACCGGGATGGCCGTCGCCTACGGCCTGCAGGGGGTGCAGGAACGCGGGCAGCCGTTCATCGGCCCCGGGACGCAAGTCTACGAGGGCATGATCATCGGCCTCAACCGGCGCGGCGGCGACATCGACGTCAACGCCGTAAAGCAAAAGCAGAAGACCAACATGCGGGCCTCGACCGAGGACGCCACCGTCAAGCTGGTGCCGCCGCGCGAGATGTCACTCGAGGAGTGCCTGGACTTCATCGAGGATGACGAGCTGGTCGAGGTGACCCCAAAGGGGATCCGGATGCGCAAGCGCGTGCTGAACGCCGGCGAGCGCATCAAGCAGCGCAAACGCGAGCTGGCCAGCTAGGGTCCGATCAGGGGGTGGCCCAGCCGGGCGGCGTAATACCCGAGGAGCCACTGGAAGAGCAAAACCACGCCCCATATAAGTAGGATGGCGCCGGCCACGCCCGGCGCGGCCGGCCAGAGCCGCTTGCGCCTATAGCGGGCGAACTCGCGGAAGGTGATCCAGAAGGCGCTGGTGAAGAGGGCCGTCCGCCGACCCTCGCGAATGGCGATTCGAAGCAGAACGATGCCGACCAGGCAGAGTGCGAGGCCCCAGCTCAGCACCAGGTAGGAACAGGCATATGTTGTGTCCGGCGCAGTCGGAAAACCCTACAGGCTGTGGTAAACTGCTTGACAGTCCCCATCCTACGGCATACGATGTGGGCCGCTCTCCACCCCACCCTTTGGAGGTTCATCGATGGCCCGATCCACCCAAAAGACGTCGACCGACCGACCCAACGCGACCGCGGCAGCCCCCGCCAGCGCCTCGAAGCGCAACCGTAATGGACTCCCCTGGAAGCGGTACTTTACCCGCGCCGGCATCGCGCCCTTCGACGAGGTGCAGTGGGACACGCGCGAGGCCGTCATCACCAACGAAAAGGGTGAGATCGTCTTCGAGCAGCACGACGTGGAGATCCCGACCACCTGGTCGCAGGTCGCCACCAACGTCGTCGTTTCGAAGTACTTCCGTGGGGTCATCGGGACGCCCGAGCGGGAACGGAGTGTCAAGCAGTTGATCGGTCGCGTGGTCCGCACCATCCATGGGTGGGCGAATAAGCAGGGCTACTTTGCGACGCCGGAGGCCTCGGAAATCTTCCGGGATGAGTTGACGCACCTGTTGGTCCATCAGAAGGCCGCCTTCAACAGCCCGGTCTGGTTCAATGCCGGGATCGAGCCACGCCCGCAGTTGTCAGCCTGCTTCATCAACAAGGTCGAGGATCGGATGGAATCGATCCTCACCCTCGCCAAGACCGAGGGCATGCTCTTCAAGTACGGCTCCGGCACCGGGTCGAACCTCTCGCCGCTGCGCTCCTCGCGCGAGCTGCTGGCGGGTGGCGGTACGGCGTCCGGCCCGGTCTCCTTCATGAAAGGCTTCGATGCCTTCGCGGGTGTGATCAAGTCCGGCGGCAAAACGCGCCGGGCGGCCAAGATGGTCATCCTCAACGCCGACCATCCCGACATCGTCGAGTTCATCAACTGCAAGGTCGAGGAGGAGCGTAAGGCCTGGACGCTGATCGAAGGCGGGTACGACTCGTCCTTCAACGGCCCGGCTTACAGCTCGATCTTCTTCCAGAACTCCAACAACAGCGTCCGCGTCAAGGACGATTTCATGAAGGCCGTCGAAGAGGACGCCGACTGGAACACGTTTGCCATTACGACCGGCCAGATCATGGACACCTACAAGGCGCGTGACCTGATGCGAATGATGGCCGATGCTGCCTGGGCGTGCGGCGACCCGGGATTGCAATACGACACCACCGTCAACCACTGGCACACCTCGCCCAACACGGACCGGATCAACGCCTCCAACCCCTGCTCCGAGTACATGTTCCTCGACGACACCTCGTGCAACCTGGCCTCCATCAACCTGATGAAGTTCCTCGACGAGCGCGGCGAGTTCGACGTCGAGGCTTACCGCGAGGCCTGCCGGGTGCTGATCACGGCCCAGGAGATCCTGGTCGACAACGCCAGCTACCCGACCGAGGCGATCACCAAGAACAGCAGGGACTTCCGGCCGCTCGGGCTCGGCTATGCCAACCTCGGCGCCCTGCTGATGGCCTCAGGCCTGCCCTACGACAGCGATGCCGGTCGCGACGTCGCCGCGGCGCTGACCGCGGTGATGACAGGCGAGGCCTACGCGCAGTCGGCGCGCATCGCCCAGAAGAAAGGTCCCTTCAACGGCTTTGCCGTCAACCGCGAGCCGATGCTGCGGGTCATGGACCAGCACCGCAGCTCGGTCGACCACATCAACCCGGCGCATGTGCCGCTGCCGTTGCTGAGCGCCGCCCACGATGCCTGGGACAAGGCCTGCCAGCTTGGCGACCTCTATGGCTATCGCAACGCCCAGGCAACCGTGATCGCGCCCACCGGCACCATCGGCTTCATGATGGATTGCGACACCACCGGCATCGAGCCTGACATCGCCCTGGTCAAGTACAAGAAGCTGGTCGGGGGCGGGATGCTCAAGATCGTCAACCAGACGGTACCGATCGCGCTGCGCCGGATCGGCTACCCCGAGACCCAGGTTTCCGAGATCCTGCAGTACATCGACGAGAACGACACCATCGAGGGGGCCCCCCACCTGCGTCCCGACGATCTGGCGGTCTTCGATTGCGCCTTCAAGCCGGCCAAGGGCTCCCGCACCATCCACTACATGGGGCACGTCAAGATGATGGCCGCCGCCCAGCCGTTCATCTCCGGCGCCATCTCCAAGACGGTGAACATGCCGGAAAACGCCACGCCGGAGGACATCATGGAGGTCTACCTCGAGGGCTGGCGGATGGGCCTCAAGGCGATCGCCATCTATCGCGACGGCTCCAAGCGCTCCCAGCCGCTGAACACAGCGCTCGACAGCAAGAAGAGCGCGGCCACCGAGGCGGCGCCCGCCCGCGAGGCCGTGGCGCAGGAGCCTGCCCGGGCCGTGCGCCGGAAGTTGCCGGACGAGCGGCGGGCGATCACCCACAAGTTCGACATCCAGGGCCACGAGGGCTACATCACGGTCGGCATCTACCAGGACGGCCAGCCGGGGGAGATCTTCCTCGTGATGTCCAAAGAAGGCAGCACCATCTCGGGATTGATGGACGCCTTCGCCACCAGCATCTCGCTCGCGCTCCAGTATGGTGTCCCGCTCGAGGTGCTGGTCAAGAAGTTCGCGCACACCCGCTTCGAGCCCTCCGGTTTCACCAAGAACCCGGAAATCCCGATCGCCAAGTCGATCACCGACTACATCTTCCGCTGGCTCGCCTCCAAATTCTTGAGCGGCACGCAACAGGAAGCGATCGGCATCGTGCGGCGCGACCCGGTGATCGAGATCGAAGCGGCACCGGCCCCGGCGATTACCCCGGCGCCGTCGAAGCCGGCGGCGGTCGATTCGAACCCGATCAAGATCAGTTTCGTGGGCCAGGAGGACGCGCCCGCCTGCTCCGACTGCGGCTCGATCATGATTCGCAACGGGACCTGCTACAAATGCCTGAACTGCGGTAGCACGAGCGGCTGCTCATAGGCAAAATCAAGGAAGAGGTCATCGCGACCTCTTCCTCAGCGTTATCAACAACGCGGCAGCGCCATCCGCAGTGGTCGCATGAAGGTCCACAATGTCCCTGCGGCGGGCCAACAGACTGGGACGGACGCAAATTTCGCTGCCGTGGGTGCGGCCTCTATTACGAAACCTGCTGCGATGGCGGTCGCTGTCCGTAAGGCCGAAAATTTCTAAAAACTTCTGTTGAATGACGCGCGAGTGACCCGTTAGTGCCGCCGCTCGCGAAAAAAATTGGGCACAGAGTATGCAAACTTGCTCAATTCATGCTAAGGTCCCACTTAATGAGCGCGCAGCCGCGCTCTGATCGTCGCGTCGATCAGGGCGAGGACCTGAAGAAGGGCAACACTCAAAAAACTCCGCGGACCACATCGATGATGCGTAAGGCATGGCCTCACGGATACCGAGGGTCGATCGCGACGCGCCGTCGCTCCCCTCATTTTTCTCTCTTCTCTTTGCTTCCGGTTCCCGGCCTCGCCGGCGCCCGCGCGTCCACGTTACCCGTGGCGCTCACGCGCGTTTGGCGGCGGCGTCACAGCGGCCGACCGGGAGAATCTTGCTAAGAAGGAGGTGAGCCCGAATGGCCGCAAAGAAGAAAGCAGGCGGAAAGAAGAAAGCCGCGAAGAAGTCGTCGAAGAAGAAGTAAGTTAGCTTCTAAAGCTGACTTTAATGCAGCCGGTGCCTTCGGGCGCCGGCTGTAGTATTTCACCGGCATGATCGATCTCGAGCGAGCGCGTCAGTTTCTCAAGGTGCGTCACGACGGCATCCTGGCCACCATCAAGGGCGACGGCCGCCCCCAGCTCTCCAACATCCTCTACTTCGTGGACGACGACGGCCGCGTGAGGATCTCCGTCACCCAGAGCCGCGCCAAGACCCACAACCTGCGGCGCGACCCGCGCGCCAGCCTTCACGTGCAGGGCCGCGACCGTTATGAGTTCCTGGTGGTGGAGGGAACGGCCGAGTTCATCGAGGGCGACGGCCTCGCGGAGGCGCTCCGCCACTATTACCGCAAGGTCCGCGGCGAACACCCCGACTGGGCAGAATACGATGCCCATATGGCCGCCGACCAGCGCCTGCTCCTCTCAATCTCCGTCGATTACGCCTACGGCCCCCTCCGCTAACGGACGGCCAGGCAGGTAACGGTCTTGAAGACGCCGTCGATCTTCTGGATCTTCTCCACGATGATCGAGCCGATGCCGGCGACATCCGGCGCCTCCACCTGGGCGATCACGTCGTATTCGCCGGTGATGGCGTCCGCGAGCGCGATCCCATTGACGCCCTGAAGTGACCGCGACACCTCGATGGCCTTCCCCGCCGACGCATTGATGAGCACATACGCTCGCATAGCTCCCTCCTGGACGAATTTCGACCTTCAGAATACGGGTTTGATCGCCGGTAAGATGTAACTATGACGTCCATGACGGCTGTGGTGAAAGCCACCGCCGGCCCGGGCGCGCAGCTCGACCAGGTCGCCATCCCCGAACCGAAGGGCAAGGACGTCCTCATCGAAGTCGCGGCGTCGTCTATCTGCGGGACGGATGTTCACATTTTTGACTGGAACGATTGGGCTCGCCGCCACATCCATCCGCCGCGGGTCTTCGGGCATGAGATGTCGGGCCGGATCGTCGCGGCCGGGCCAGAGGTGCGGGACTTGACCCCGGGCACCTTCGTCGCCGCCGAAACCCATGTGGTCGATCACACCTGCCGTCAGTGCCAGCGCGGCCTCTATCACCTTTGCGAAAACGTCCGGGTGCTGGGGGTCGACCGCGACGGCTCCTTCGCCCGCTACGTGCTCCTGCCGGCGGAGAACTGCTGGCGGAACGCCCCGGGCCTGACACCGGAAATCGCAGCGCTCCAGGAACCATTCGGGAATGCGGTCCATGCCGCCACGGCCGGCCCCCTCAAGGACAACGCGGTGGCGATTTTTGGACTCGGACCGATTGGTCTCTGCGCCGTGGGTATCGCTCGGGCCGAGGGCGCCGCGGCGGTCTACGCCATCGAGCCCAACCCCTACCGGCGTGGGCTGGCGGAACGAATGGGCGCCACGGCCGTCTTCGCCCCGTCGGATCAGACGGTCTCGGCGATCCGCAAGCGTAACGGCGGTGTCGGCGTCGATGTCGTGCTGGAGATGTCAGGTCACCCGGTGGCGATCGAGCAGGGGCTGCAGTCGCTCCACAGTGGTGGTTGGATGAGTCTGCTCGGCATCGGTGACCAGCCGGTCACCCTCGACCTCAATGAGCTCGTGGTCACCAGGGGCATCACGATTTACGGCATCTTCGGCCGGCGAATCTGGGATACCTGGGAGCGCACCTCGGCCTACCTCAGTACCGGCAAAGTCGACGTGTCGCCGCTGATCACCCACCGGTTCCCGCTCGACGACTTCCAGGAGGCGATGGCCCAGATGAAGAGCGGCCGGTCGGGAAAAGTCGTGCTGCTGCCCAACGGCGGCTAGGAGGATCGCATGATCACGGAGAAGAAAACCCAGTTCCTGGTAGACGAGTTGGAGCAGCTGCGCCGGCAAGGGTTGTTCCGCCCGCTCCGGGTGCTGGGCTCCGCGCAGGACACCGAAGTCATCGTCGATGGCAACCGGGTCCTCAACCTGTCGTCGAACAACTACCTCGGGCTCACCACCCACCCGCGGTTGACGGCGGCCATGATCGAGGCGACCGAAAAGTGGGGCGCTGGCTCGGGCGCGGTGCGCACCATCGCAGGGACGATGACGGTGCACGAGGACCTCGAGCGCCGGCTCGCCAGCTTCAAACACACGGAGGCCTCGCTCGTCTTTCAATCGGGTTTCACCGCCAACCTCGGCGTCCTCCAGTCGCTGGTGAAGGAAAGCGACGTCATCATCAGCGACGAGCTGAACCACGCCTCCATCATCGACGGCATCCGCCTTTCCAAGGCCGAGCGCTCGATCTTCAAGCACCGCGATATGGATGACCTCGAGCGTCACCTCGAGCGGCATCGCGAGAAGCGAGTCAAGCTGGTGGTCACCGACGGCGTCTTCAGCATGGATGGCGACATCGCGCCGCTCCCGGCGATCGTCGAGCGGGCCGAGCGATTCGGCGCCCTGGTCATGGTCGACGACGCGCACGCCAGCGGCGTCCTGGGCAAAAACGGACGTGGCTCCGTCAACCACTTTGGCCTCGATGGGCGGGTTGACCTGCAGATGGGGACGCTCTCCAAGGCGATCGGGGTGCTGGGTGGCTACGTGGCCGCCCCGCAGCCGGTTCGAGATTTCCTGATCCACCGAGCTCGGCCGTTCCTGTTCAGCACCTCCCATCCGCCTGGCGTGGCGGCCGCCTGCATCGCGGCGATCGACGTGCTGCTCGCCGAACCCGAACGGATCGACCGGCTCTGGAAGAATACCGCCCGGTTCAAGGCTGGACTGAAGCGTCTCGGCTTCGAGACCGGGGCCAGTGAGACACCGATCACACCGGTCATCGTCGGCAAAGGAGCGGTGGCGATGGACTTCTCCGATCGGCTTTTTAAGCTGGGCGTCTTCGCCCAGGGAATCGGCTTCCCAACCGTGGCGGAAGGCCGGGCGCGAATTCGCACCATCGTCACCAGCGTCCACACCGACCCCCAGCTGGACCGGGCGCTGGAGGCCTTCGCCAGCGTGGGCAAGGAACTTGGGGTGATCGCGTAACCTTCACCACGCAAGGCACATATATGGATAGGTCAACCGCGTGACCCAGCGTTCGGCGGCGGAGCTGCAAGACGAGGCGCGCTTGATCGAAGCCGCCAAGCGGGACCGCAAGGCGTTTGGCGCGCTTTACGACCGCTACTTCGATCAGATCTACTCGTACTGCTACTACCACTCCGGCCGGCGCGAGGAGGCCGAGGACCTGGCGAGCGAGACGTTCCAGCGCGCACTGGAGGGCCTCGACGATTTCGAATGGCGAGGTATTCCGTATTCAGCATGGCTCTACAAAGTCGCCTCAAATTTGATGTCCAAGCGGCGGCGCCGCCCGCCCTGGATCGAGCTGCCCGACCCGATCGCGGACAGCGGCGAGAACGATCCGGAGCGGCTCTGGCTGCGCCGGGAGCAGGGCGATGAGCTGCACCGTGCCGTGCAGAAACTGCCCCTCGACCAGCGGGAAGCCATCCTGCTCAAGTTCGAGGGGCGCCTCAAGAACAAGGAGATCGGCGTGATCCTGAACCGCAGCGAAGGCGCGGTGAAGCTCCTGCTCTTTCGTGCCGTCCATGGCCTCCGCCGGCGCATCAACGAACAGGAGAAGCAGCGATGAACCCACGGTCCGACGACGTCGACGCGCTGGCTCGAGCCATCGACCGTGTGGTCTTTGCTCAGCCTGGCGGCGATGGGGCGCCTGATGCCCAATCGGCGTCGATGGCTCTGATCTCCTACCTCAACGACAGCTTCCCTCGCGTAACCCTGGTCGCGCCGCGCCGCGACCGGTTGCAGCGGCGGCTGATCCGGGCGCTGCGAATTCCTACCAGCCCAACGCCCACCGGCTGGGTTCGGTTGGAAGCGGAGATGAATCGGCGGCTCGGGAATCTGGATCCCCGCTGGACGCCGGTCGTCGGCGGCGCCGCCCTGGTGTTGCTCGGCTTCGTCGGCCTCGCGGTCTGGCGCCAGCGGGGCGCGGTCAAGCCCGCGATCGCAGCCCTCCGCTAGTCGCGAAACTCCCGGCGGATTTCGCCGTTACATTGGCAGCTATGGGACGGTGGACCAACGGTGCCACGCGGGGAGGGTTCCTGATGCTGCTCTTCTTGATGGCGGCGATGCTGCCGGGCACCGGTATCGGCGGCCCGGCGGCCCTCGCCTCCATATCGGTCGTCGCGGCCGCGGCGGCCGACGAGAGTGACGATCCGGATGGCTTCATCGTGGCGCACTCGGCCCGGCCGACTCCGACCGCGCGCGCCGCGCCCATCCTGGGCGAGTTAATCGTGAGGAAAGCCGCCCTCCCCGCCGGGCCGGTGACCTATGTGCCCATCCTCTACTACCACTACGTCCGCATCAATCCCAATCCGCGCGACCTGGTCGGCTTCGGGTTGTCTACGCCGCCGGCAGCGTTCCGGGCCCAGATGCAGTACCTGCAGGACCACGCCTTCCACGTGATCTCGCTCCGTCAGGCCGTGGTCGCCATCCAGAATCACAGCGCACTCCCCTCGCGGCCGGTCGTGCTCACCTTCGATGATGGCTACGCCGACTTCTTTTCCGCCGCGGTCCCAATCCTGCAGAGCCACGGCTTCACCGCGACCAGCTTCGTGGTCACCGGGCGCATGGGATGGGGCGGCTACATGACGCCGAACCAGATCGTCGCTGCCGACGGCATGGGGTTCACCATCGGCGCGCACACGGTTGACCACGTGGCGCTCGCGGCGCAGCCGGCCCCTCGCGCCAGCTGGGAGATCCGGCAGAGCAAGCTGACGCTGGAAGGATTGCTCGGACACCCGGTGCGCGATTTTGCCTACCCGTACGGGAGCTTCAACCCGTACGATCGGGCGCAGGTGAAGAGCCTCGGCTTCGAGACCGCGGTCTCGACGCTGCCCGGCGCCTGGCACGCCGCCGCCCAGCTGTATGCGCTGTCCCGCGTGCGCGTTGGTGGCGGCCTGCCGCTCACCTACTTCGCCGGTTTGCTGGCCGGCCCGCCGCCGACCTCTGCCGAGCTCCGGCTATGAGCGGCGACGAGGAGCTCTCGCCCAAAGAAGCCGCTCGCGTGCGAGCGCGCGAGCGCAAGGCGAGGCCGCCAAAGATGGTGGTCGACAATGCCGGCGTCAAGCGAATCCAGATCGCCCTTCGCGATCGGTCCGCGAGCAAGAAGTCAAAGAAGCCCAAGCGGTAGAGTTACATCGTGACCGCCATTCGCAAAGCTGTCTTTCCTGCCGCTGGCCTGGGCACGCGCTTCTTGCCGGCAACCAAGGCACAGCCGAAGGAGATGCTGCCGATCGTCGACAAGCCCATCATCCAGTACGGCGTCGAAGAAGCTGTGGCCGCGGGCATCGACCAGATCATCGTTGTCACGGGCCGGGACAAGCGGGCCATCGTCGACCATTTCGATATTTCCTTCGAGCTCGAGCACTACCTCAAGGATCGCGGCAAGACGCGCGAGCTTCAGCTCGTGCGCAAAATCTCTGACCTGGTCGACATCACGTACATCCACCAGAAAGAACCGTTGGGGCTTGGCCACGCGGTGCTGATGGCAAAGGACGTCGTCGGCAATGAACCGTTCGCGGTCTTCCTGGCCGACGACATCATTCGATCGCATACTCCCGCGATCAAACAAATGATGGACGTTTTCGGCCCGCGCCAGGCTTCGGTTCTGGCCCTGCAGCGCGTCGAGCCCGACCAGGTCTCCCGGTACGGGATCGTCAAGGTCGGCAAGAGCGATGGGCGGATCCACGAGGTCGTCGACATGGTGGAGAAACCGGATGTCGAGAAGGCGCCCTCCAACCTTGCCATCCTGGGGCGCTACATCCTCAAGCCCACGATCTTCGGCATCCTGGAGACCACCCACGAGGGCGTTGGCGGCGAGATCCAGCTGACCGACGCGATCCGAACCCTGGCCCAGCACGAACAGGTCCTGGGGCTCGAATTCGAGGGCACCTACCACGACGTGGGCACCGTCAGCGGGTTCCTGAAGACCTCGATCGCGTTCGCCCTGGAGCGGCCGGGGCTGCGCGAGGAGCTGCTCGGTTACCTGGAAAGCCTGGATGGGCGCAAGCCCTCCTGACTGCCCGCCGGCCTGATTCCGAGCCTATAATGAGGGGTCTGTTGAATGGCTTTAGCGACACCGCATTTGGTTCCAAACATGGCAGTTTCAGGGAGACGCAGATCCGACGAGGACCGGGTCGTTCGGTATTTGAATACCGAGGGCGACTTCGAGGTCGAGGTGTCGCACACCTTGAACAAGTGGTGCGTCACCGTCTTTCAGCTGCCCTCGAAGCAAGTGGTGGCGCAGGACTTTTTCCCCGAGCGCTGGAAGGCGCTGGCGCGGGCACAGGACTTCGTGCGCATTCTTAATACGCGCAACAAACCTCAACCGGAGACGGACGAAGAGCCCTGATCCGTAACTCGTCGCGGGCCTTCTGGCTCCATGAATGGGGGGCGCTTGCCTTCGTGGTCACGGTCATCATTGGCCTGCTGGTCGTTCCGGCGGCGCTGCTGCTCGAGGGTGGCGGCAAGGCCACCTCGCCGACGAACCTGACCCTGCTCGCCCCCACGCCCGCGCCCAGCTTCTGCGTGCCGGCGGCGACCCCGACGCCATCCACCACGGCCACGCCCAAGGCCAGCCCGACGCCGTCTCCAACCCCAACGCCGTCGCCCTCAGGATCGGTATCGCCCTCGGCGACCGCGGTGACCAGCGCGTCGGCGAGTCCGTGCCCTTCGCCGAGCGCGACGGCCACACCGTCACCGACGCCGAGCGGCAGCGCGAAAGCCTCGAGCTCGCCCTAGCCGAACTACCTCAGGCGGCGTCCACGTCGCCGAGCATGATCGAGCCGTTGCGGGGCACGATCTGCGCGCGGCGCAGTTCGAGCTCGGCCATGACGCCGCTGTGGTCGAGGACGGCGAGCACGATGTTGTCGCGTAGAGCGAGCTCGCCAATCCTGACGCAATCTCGCAGGAAGGGGAAGACCAGCGGACGGACGAGATTGAGGATGTATCGATGCTCCGACTCGGCGTCGTCGGGCCCATCACTCAGGCTCTCGTCGCGGTAGGCCAGGATGAAGAGCTCGTCGTTCAGTGGAATCAGGTCGGTCCAGCTGTAGGCCTCACCCGGGGCGTCAGGGATCAGGCTGCGCTTCTGGCGGAAGAGCTCCAGGCGGGATTGCAGCCGGCGCATCGGGCCGGACGGGCCTTCGATGAAGAAGGGGACGTCCTTCAGAGGGGCCTGGGCCGGCTGGGCGGGGTAGCGGGTGGAGAAGCCGACGTCGGCCCGGCCCAGGAAGGGAGCCGGCACTTTGATCACGAGCTCCTGAAGCATCAGCCGAAACTCCTTCTGCTCTTGATTAGGTCGTTACCAGGTTCAACGGAGATTCGCCGCGCCTTTTGCTGCTTTTTCCCGGGAATGGGCGAGAACACCGTCGGCATCGCGGGTATTCAGGACGCGATCCGGCGTCAACCCCGCCCGGCGGCCAATGGCGCAGCCGTAGCGGACGTACTCGAACTCGGCCGGGTAATGGGCATCGTTGTCGATGGCGAGCAGGGCGCCGGCCTCCCGGGCCTTGCGCGCCCACGAGTCGTTGAGGTCCAGGCGGTATGGGCTGCCGTTGATCTCGAGCGCCGTACCGGTCTTGACGGCTTCCGCGATCACCGCTTCGATGTCGACCCGGGTTTCGCCTCGGCGGTCGAGGCGTCGCGACGTCGGATGGGCAAGGACATCCACGTGGGGCGATCGTAGCGCGCGTACCACCCGTTGGGTAATCACGTCTTTGGGCTGGTCGAGCGCCGCGTGCACCGAGGCCACGACGACATCGAGGGAGGCGAGGCAGTCGTCGGGAAGGTCGAGGCTGCCATCGGGGAGGATGTCCACTTCGGCGCCATTTAAGACGCGGGCCATGCCCGGCTGCTTATTCACGGCCGCGATCTCGCTGGCGCGGGCTCGAAAGCGCTCGGGCGTGAGGCCCTGGGCGATCGTCAGCGATTGGGAGTGGTCGGTCAGCACGATGTACTGATAGCCGCGTTCGGCCGCGGCGCGGGCCATCACCGCGATCTCGTTGCGTCCGTCGCTCCAGTTGCTGTGGGTATGCAGATCGCCGCGCAGGTCCTTGTCCTGGATCAAGGTGGGTAACGGGCCTTTGGCCGCGAGCTCGATCTCACCCCACCCCTCCCGCAGCTCGGGCGGGATCCAGGCGCAGCCCACCGCGGCATAGACGGACTCTTCTGTTTCGCCGGCGATCCGCGTGCCGTCCTCTTTGAAGACGCCGTACTCGTTGATCTTCAGCTTGCCCATCTGCAACGCACGGCCGCGCAGCTGGACGTTGTGCGCCTGTGACCCGGTGAAGTACTGCCAGGCGGCGCCGAAGCTGTCCGGCTTCACCGCGCGCAGGTCGACCTGCATGCCGGAGCGCACCCGGACGGTGGTCTTGGTGCCACCCTGGCCGATCACCTCGCTGACCTGCGGCAGTCGGGCGAATTCGCGGCACATCGCTTCGGGGTCGTCGCTCGCCACCAGCAGATCCAAATCGCCGATGGTTTCCTGGGCGCGGCGCAGGCTGCCGGCGATCTCGGCTCGACTGACCCCGGCCTGCGACCGCAGCGTGATCAATAGCGAATCGGCGAGGATCCAGGCCTCCGGGAAATAGATGCGTCCCTCCGTGCGCTTCAGCATCGCGATCCCCTTCAGGATGTTCTCTTCGGTCCTGGCTTTGATGCCGCGGACCTCCAGCAACCGGTGGGTTTGCGCGGCCTGCTCCAGGTCATCCAGGCTGAGAATCCCGAGCGCGTCATAGATGTCCTTCGCGGTGCGCGGCCCGAGGCCGGGAACTCGCGTCAACTCGAGCAGTGCCGGCGGTACCTCGGCTTCCAACTTCGTCAGGAATTCCAGCTCTCCGGTGGTGACGTACTCGACGATCTTTTTCTCGATCGCCTCCCCGATGCCCGGGACGTCCTTGAGCCGACCCTCGTGGATCAGGTCCTGGACCTCGGTCGTGAGGTTGTCGAGCTGCCGCACCGCCTCCCGGTAGGCACGGATCTTGAAGAAGTTCTCACCCCTGATCTCGAGGAGGTCGGCGACCCGGTTCAGCATCGCGGCCACGTCGGCATTCCGCACGTAAGTAACCTAGCAGGCAATGTCGCTCGATGGCCTTCGAGTTCTGGATTTGTCGCGTCTGCTGCCGGGAGCCTACTGCGCCCAACTGCTCCAGACGCAGGGGGCGAGGGTGACCAAAGTCGAACCGAAGGCAGGCGATCCCATCCGCGTCTTACCGGGCGGTGCGGCCTACTTCGATGCCCTGCACCAGGGCCAGCAGGTGGTCACGCTCGATCTGCGCTCGCCATCAGGCCGCCAGGATTTTCTCGTGCGGGCGATCGACGCCGATGTGCTGATCGAGGGCTTCCGCCCAGGACGAATGGAGCGGATGGAACTCGGCTACGCCTCGTTGTCCCAGATCAATCCGGCGCTGGTCTACTGCGCGATCACCGGCTACGGATCGACCGGGGCCATGGCGCGGCGCGCCGGCCACGACCTCAACTACCTCGCCCGCAGCGGCGCGCTCTCCTTGATGCCACTGCGCGACGGGGTTCCCGCCATCCCGGGGCTTCAGGTGGCCGACCTGGCCGGCGGGCTGCAGGCGGCGTTCCTGATCACTGCCGCGCTGACCAGTCGCGAAAAGACTGGGCGTGGCCAACGGGTCGAGGTCGCCATGATGGACCTGATGCGAAGCTGGACCGCCATGCCGCGAGCTGCGCGGAGGGCCGGCATCCCAGGGCTGCCACTCACAGGGGAGCTCCCCTGCTACCACGTATACGCCGTAGCGGATGGCTTCCTAACGGTCGCCGCGCTCGAGCACGCCTTCTGGGGGGAGTTCTGTCAAACGATCGATCGGGAGGACTTGAAAGGCCGCCAGTTCGATCCGTCGGCGATCGACGCGGTGCAGACGACGCTACGCGGTGCGACGCGGGCCGAGTGGATGGCTCGCTTCGGCGAGCGCGACGTGTGCGTGGAGCCGGTCTTGTCGCTTGACGAAACCGGCTGAGGCGGCCCGCGCGCCGCCCCAGCCAGCAAGCCTCAGTCAGTTATCGACGTTGACGATGCTGCCGAACAGGCCATCCTTCTCGTCATGGATTCCTGCCGTGAAGAACAGAGCGTTCACATCGCCGCCGTTGACGCCATTCCCGAACCGGAGGCCCCAGAGTCCGTCGATCTGGATCGGCGCCTTGGTTTCGGTCTTCAGCTGGCCGCGAAATGCCCCGGCGGGCGTAAAGGCGTTGATCAAGCCGTCACCGAAATTACCGACGAGTACATCGCCGTGGAAGTTGCCGAATGTCGATGGGGCGAGCGCCAGCCCCCAAGGCGAGTTCAGGGTGCCGCCGCTGGCGAGCCGCCGTAACAGGACGCCACTGGTGCTGAATACGTCGACGAAGCCGTTCCCCGGCCCCTTGACGTCATCGTGCTTCGCGGCGTTCTGCATGGCGTAGGTTACGAACAGCTGACCGCCAATGTTCTGAATGCCGAAAGGGGCAAACCCCGGCGGGATCTGCTGATCGGTGAATGAGCCGTCCAGAGTAACCGGGTTGAAGCTGCGATCAAAGACGTCGACCGTGCCAGCCCTGAAGTTTGTCGCATAGAGATGTTGGCCGGCATCGTTGGCCCCGATGGCCAACCCTTTGTAAACGGCGCCATTGTCTGGGGTCGGAACGGCTGAATTGTTGACTTCGATCTGGGCGCGATGCAAATCGACCCCGGGTTCCCAGGCGGCGATGGTCCCATCTTCTGTCGCAAAGATGAACGGGGCGCCCTCGAAGTCGGCACCAACCCCGTTGTTCACCTGGCCGGTCGGGGTCCCGCCGTCAGTACCGTCCGGCATCGGGATCTTGACGACTAGCGGGCTCCCTGGCGGGAAAGGCTGGCCGGCGCCGTTGTAGAGAGTCGACGCGTTTCCCGTGCCTGTCGTGAGGTCGCCATTATTGTCCGACACCCAAATCGGGCTGGTCGAGCTTGATGACATGCCCCACGGGTTTTGCAGGTTCAGGTCGAGGTGCAGGGCCCTTCCCGGAATATTGGAAACCAGGTCGGTCTCCCGGAACGAGCCTCGGGCGATCCCGGCGCTGACGCCTGCTGCCGGTAGGGCAATCCCAACGGCCGTGGCGGCCGCGAGCCCAACCCTCAATAGTCTGCTTGCGTGCATGTGCCATTCCTCCTTGTGTCCCCTTGGGCGGACTTAAAAGCCTTCTAAAGACTCTTACGGAGCGCGTTACGCCGGCCGGCCCCGAGGTTTTACCGAGTTCATGCTCGGCTCTCACGCTCTTCTCATCGGCGTTGGGCACCATAGAGAGACCGTCAACCCCTTAGGAAGGAGAGGTCGTAAATGAAGTTGAATCGTTGGATCGTGCTCCCGGCGGCCGGCCTGGCCGCCGTAATCATCGGCGTGGCAGCCGTTGAGGCGGCGCCGTCGCCGTCCGCGTCGCCAACCGCCTCGAAGAACTACGCGCAGGTCTTTGTCGACAAGCTGGCCGGGATCCTGCACCTGACGCCCGCCCAAACGCAAGATGCCCTCAAGCAGGCCCAGCTGCAAACGGTCGATCAGATGCTGGCAGACGGCAAGATCACCAAGTCGCAGGCGGATGCGATGAAGGCGCGCATCAACGCGGGCCAGGGCTTGGGCGCCGTCGGTGGCTTCGGCCGCCATGGCGGCTTCAAGACCGATATGAAGGTGCTGCAGGATCTCAAGACGGCTGAGCTCAACGCAGCCGCCTCGGCGCTACACATGAGCCCTGCCGATCTGCAGAGCGCCCTGCGTTCCGGAAAATCATTGAGCGACCTCGAGACGCAGCAGAAAGTCAGCGACAGTACCGTCAAGGCGGCGATGAAGAATGCGGCCAAAGGCGTGCTCGACAATGCGGTCAAGGCCGGGACCCTGACGCAGGCACAGGCCGATGCGCTCCTCGCGCGCGTGGGAGGTGGGCTGAAGCCCCGGTTCCACAAGCAGGAGCAGGCGCCAGGCGCCCAATCGCCGACCACACCCACGCCGACACCGACCCCATCACAATCGCCGGCGGCGTACTACTCCACGATCTAGCCAGGGTACGCGACGGCATCGCCACGAAGCGGGCACCAACCGGCGACGGTTTGGCGGCCCGCTTCGTTTTTGTAGCGTTGCGCGCCTAAGCTGGTTTCGGGAGGAGTGTGAGACTCTTGAATTGGCTTGCGTTCGTCGTGGCCGCACTCGAGTTGCCGGCGGATCCACGCGAGCGGCACTTCTGGGGTCGGCTGGCGATGCTCCAGCTGATCTACTCGCTGGCCGGGCTCGTCCTGGGTCTGGCGTGTATCGCCGGCGGGATCCTGCTGTTCTTCCACGGGGTGGCCGGGTCGAGCAGCTGGGTCGGCGAAGTGATCGGCGTCAAGAGCAAGCTGTCCGACGCGGCGCCCGGCACGGTGCTGTTCGTGGTCGGCCTGGCGGTCGTCTGGCTCACGCGTTTTGCGGTTCGCGTCAGGCAACCCATCGAGATCGATCTGCGAGAGCGCGCGCTCGCGAGCGAGCGCCGCGAGGTCTCGGAGCGCCGCGAGCCCGCCGAGCGACGCCGCCGGGCCAGCTGATCGCTACGCCGGCGACGTTGCCGCGGGCGCGTACCGGCGGTAAATGGCTTCCACCTGGCGCCGGGTGTCCTCGAGCCCGCCGCTGTTATCGATCACGTGATCGGCGCGGGCGCGTTTCGCGTCCAACGGCATCTGGGCGTTGATCCGCTGGCGGGCGGCTTCGGCGGAAAGCCCGCCACGCTGACTGAGCCGCCGCAGTTGCGTCGGCGGGTCGACCCAGACCACGATCACCTTCTCAACCGTATTGATGCGATCGTTCTCGTAGAGCAGCGGGATGTCGACGAGGAGGACGCCCGGGCCTGAGCGCCGGGCCTCGATTTCCTCGTCCATCCGCGCCCGGATCCGCGGATGGGTGATGGCGTCGAGCTTGGCGCGCTCGGCGGGGTCGGCGAAGATGATGCCGGCGAGCTTGGGGCGATCGAGGCGCCCATCCGGCAAGAGCACGTCCGGTCCAAAGGTCGCCGCGATCTCCTGAAGGGCGGGCTGTCCCGGCTCGACGATCTCGCGCGCCACCTGGTCCGCGTCGACGACGACGGCTCCCAGTTGGGCAAACATCTGCGCCACCATCGACTTGCCGGACCCGATGCCACCGGTAAGACCCAGGACTCTCATCAGACCGTACGATTACCAGAGATGGCGCTGATCAAGTCGATCGCCGTGCTGGCTGTCCTGCTGGCCGCGATCGTCTATTTCTCCATTCGGGCGCGCCAACTCTATCGGATCCTGCGGCTGGGTCCAACCGAAAACCGCGTCGACCACATTCCCGAGCGCATTCGCGGCGTCCTTAGCTACGTCGGGCTGCATACCAGGATGTTCCGGAATCTCTATTCGGGCATCCTGCATTTGTTTATCTTTTATGGCTTCGTCGTGCTCTTGACGGCCATTATTCAGGCCTTCGGCGAAGGCATTTTCCCGGGATTCAGCCTCGCGGTCATCGGCGGCACCACCTGGATCGCGTTCTTACAAGACCTCTTCGGCGTCCTGGTGCTGGTCGGGGTGCTGATGGCGCTGGTCAATCGGCTGATCGTTCGTCCGCGCCAGTTTCACGAAAGCAACGAAATCGACGCGCTGATCATCCTCGGGCTGATCGCCGCCATCATGATCGGGATGCTCGGACAGAACGCCGCCCGCGTTGCCCAGGGTGGCGATCCCTCGGCGGCCTGGCGGCCGGTATCGTCCTTGATCGCGCGCGCGTTCGAAAGCTTCGGCTGGCAGGGCACCGCCGCGATCCCCGCACACGAGGTGTTCTACTGGATGCACATCCTGGCGGTGCTGGCGTTCCTCGTCTACATCCCGAGCTCGAAGCACCTGCACATCATCGTCGCCATCCCCAATGTCTTCTTCCGCAAGCTCCCGCCCAAGGCCGGCTCCGCCCTTGCGCCCATCGACCTCGAGCACGCCGAGCACTACGGGGTCAGCGCCGTGACCCAGTGGTCCTGGAAGAACCTGCTGGACCTCTACTCGTGCACCGAATGCGGTCGCTGCCAGGAGCAATGCCCCGCATTTCTTACGGGCAAGCCCCTCAATCCCAAGATGATCATCGTCGATGCCCGGGAGAACCTCTTCAAGACCGTCCGCGACGCGCCGCCGGAGCAGCGCCGCGCATCCCAGCAGTCGCAAAAATTAATCGGCGAGGCAATCAAAGAAGACGAAATCTGGGCCTGTGTGTCCTGCGGCGCCTGCCAGCAGGAATGCCCGGTGCTGATCGAGCACGTGCCGAAGATCATCGATATGCGTCGCAGCCTGGTCCTCGAAGAGAGCAAGTTTCCGAAGGAGGCCCAGGGGGCGCTGCGGAGCATCGAGAGCCAGGGCAACCCCTACGGCATGCCGCGCGCGCAGCGTTCCGACTGGGCGCAGGGCTTGAGTGTAAAGACGCTCGAAGACAAACCCGACGCCGAGTACCTCTATTTTGTTGGCTGCGCCGCGTCGTACGACGAAGCGAACCGCGCGGTCGCCCGGGCGTTCGTCGGGCTGTTGCAGAAAGCCGGCGTTGACTTCGCCATTCTCGGGCCTAAAGAGACCTGCAACGGCGACCCGGCGCGGCGGATCGGCAACGAGTACCTCTACCAGACGCAGGCGCAGCAGAACATCGAGGCGATGAACGAGGCAAAAGTCAAAAAAGTCATCGCCACCTGCCCCCATTGCTTCAATACCATCAAGAACGAATTTCCGCAGTTCGGCGGCAGCTACGAAGTCGTTCACCACACGCAGCTGCTGGCGAGCCTGATCAAAGAGGGCCGGCTCAAACCGAGCAAGGCGATCGACGGCAAGTTCACGTATCACGACTCTTGCTATCTCGGCCGCTGGAACGACATCTACGACCCCCCACGTTCGGTGGTCGAGGCCATCCCCGGCGCGGAGCTGGTAGAGATCGAGCGGCATCACAAGCGGGGGTTCTGCTGCGGTGCGGGTGGCGGCCGGATGTGGATGGAGGAGAAGACCGGCAAGCGCATCAATCACGAGCGGGTCGAGCAGACGCTGCGAACCGAGGCCCCAAGAGTGGCGACCGCCTGTCCCTTCTGCCTCACGATGTTCCGCGACGGCATCTCGGCCAAGGGAGCAGAGAGTCAGCTGCAGGTCCAGGATCTCGCCCAGTACCTTGCCGACTCGATGGACGGCCTCGGCCCGCAAGACGCGACCGCACGAACCGTCAGGTAGCTGGCTCGTCGGGAACCGGCGGAGGCTCCGAGGGGTAGGTAGCCATGGTGGACGGATGTCTGGGCCTCAGTCGCGCCGGTTTCGGGGTCTCGACATTTTTGGCTGCTGGCCTACTCATGGTCGCCTGTACGACACAGCAGAATGGCTCGCAGGCACCCCCGTCGAGCGCTCCTGCTGCCGAAGCGGGGTTTTCTGCTCCCCGCGCCTCTGCCTGCGGGGCAGTGCCAGCGCAGACGCCGCTGGCCGAGGTTAAGGGCTCTCACCTTTGGGCACTCGTCTTTGCCCCGCTGCCGATCAAGGCCAGGACCGAGACCAAGATCGTCTGGCGGATGGCTGGCCGCGGCGCCTTCAATATTGGAGCGAAAACCACGGATGGGACCAGCGCACGGCTAACGTTCGGGCCGGAGCCTCATGGCGGCTCGACCTGGTACATCCCAAACACCGACGAGTGGGGCACCGGATTTATCTTTCCGACGGCTGGTTGCTGGCGGGTCCACGCGTCGCGGGACGGTACGGCTGGCGACGTGTTTTTTCTCATCGTTGAGCCTTGAGTCGTCGGGCCCGGTCCAGTCCACCTCTCAGGGCGATTGACTTTCGTTGCGGCGATGGCGTAGTGTACGGAAGCTATGTGGCGCAGCAAGGCAGGCATGATCGTCTTCACCGAGGGCGGAGCCTGCCTCTATGGGCCTGCATGGCATTGAAAGCCGACTGAACTAGACACCGGCGACAGCGCTTTCGACCGTGAGGCCCTTGGCCCACGGTTTTTTGTTGTTCATCGGCAGCAATCTCAGGAGTTGGCAGCATGGCGATCAAGGCAAGCGAATTGAATACGGTGGCGGTCGAGCTGCAGGGCATCTCGAAGCGCTTCGGGCAGCCGGCCCGCCGCTTCTTGGGCCGCGGCAAAGCCAAGAAGGTAAAGCTGGCGCTCGACCAGGTGTCGATGCACGTCGACACTGGTCGAATCACAGGCATCCTGGGAGCGAACGGGAGCGGCAAGTCGACGTTGATCCGCATCCTTGCCACCCTGATGACGCCCGATGCGGGGACGGCGTCGGTATTTGGCTACGACGTGGTGGCGCAGCCGGATGATGTGCGCCGCCACATCAACCGCGTATCGGTCGAGGCGTCGTTCTTCAAAGAGATGAGTCCCTGGGAGAACATGCTGTACGCGGCACGCCTCTACGGCAGTGGCGGCGCTGGAACGCGGGCCCGGGTGGAAGGCATGCTGGAGCGGCTGGGGTTGCCCCTCGACACGCTCGACAAGCCGATGAAGCAACTGTCGCGTGGCCAGCAGCAGAAGATCGCCATCGCCCGCAGCTTCCTGACATCGCCCTCGCTCCTGCTGATGGATGAGCCGACCACTGGGCTCGATCCGCGCTCGAAGCGCGAGGTCCAGGAGCTGGTGCGAAGCATCCGGCGCGATCGGGCCGCCACCGTGCTGCTGTGCACGCACGACCTCGAAGAGGCGGAGGTGCTGTGCGACCACGTTCTCGTGCTCGACCAGGGGCGGGTCCTGGCGGAGGGGACGCCCGCCGAGCTGATCCGGAGTCATGCCGGGGAGGTCGGTGGCAGCCTCGAGGATGCCTTTATGCAGCTGACCGGGAAGCGGCTCGAGGAAGACGAGGAGGAGAAGGACGAATGATAGGGAATTCCCTCCGCTGGGAGCTGAATGCCTTCGTCGGTTTCATCGAGCGGCAAAAGAACCTGTACCGGCGCTACTGGCTGTGGGAGGCCGTCTGGCTGCTTTACAACCTGGTCAGCGTGCTCAGCATCGGCTACCTTGCCGCTGGGCTGTCGACGCTCGGCCTGGAGAAGGGGCAAGCGGACCTGCACCAGACACAGCTCTACTTGCTGGTCGGGGCGCTGCTGTGGACCTACCTTTCGCTGGTGTTCTTCGAAATTGCCTTCGCCATCACCTGGGAACGCTGGGAGGGGACCATCGAGTACACCTTCATGGCCCCGATCAAGCGGCTGACGCACCTGCTGGGCATGTCAGCCGCCTCGCTGATCTATGGGATTGCCCGGACGGCGGCCATCGGCATCGCGCTGGTCTTCTTCTTCAAGCTCGATCTGTCGCGTGCCAACTGGTTGACGGCGCTGGCGATCTTCGCCGCCGCCACCTTGCCCCTGCTCGGCCTGGGAATCTTCACCTCCGTCCTTCCCTTGCTCTCACCCGAGAAGGGAGAGCAGATGGCGTTTGCGGTGCAGGGGGTCCTCCTGCTGATCTCCGGTGTGTACTATCCGATCACCGTGCTGCCGGCGCCGCTGCACGTCGTGGGCATCCTCTCGCCGCTGACGTATACCCTCGATGGGGTCAGGGAGGCGCTGCTCCACGGGCTGTCGCTGGCAAGCGCCCTCCCGGATATCGGCATCCTCCTGCTGATGGGCGTCATCCTGGTGCCGGCCTCGGTCTGGTGCTTCAACCGCGCCGAGGTGCGGGCCAAGCGTCTTGGGTTACTCAAGCGGAGCGGGTAGGCTACCGCCATGTCAAATATCTTCACGCCCGTCGTACATCCCCGGATCGAACAGCGCAAAAAGCAACGACCTGTCAAGGTGGCGGACCTGATGCCAAGGGGCGGCGATCCGATCAGGCGATTCAATCGGTGGCTGGCGGTCAAGGTGACCAACGGGGTCGGCACCATGTGGTGCGCCTATGCGTTCGCGGCCCTCGCGCTCGTCTCGCTTCCCGCCGCGATCCTGTCTCGTAACCCTGTCCTGATCGTCTCGTGGATCAGCCAGACGTTCCTCCAGCTGGTGTTGCTGAGCATCATCATCGTGGGCCAGAACGTTCTGGCTGCCGCCAGCGACAAACGAGCCGAAGCGACCTACGAGGATGCGGACGCGGTATTGCACACCGCCCTACAGATCCAGGACCATCTCGCCGCCCAGGATGGCGAGATCGAGAAGATTCTCGCCAAGTTTGCATCCGCCAAGGCAAGCTGAAGGTCTGACCATTGGGGTAGAACGACGCACGCTGGCGATCGCACTCACGGCATTCCTGGCCGTCGCCCTGGTGGGTGGAGTTCTGGCCTTCCAGGTTTTGCGGCCCTTGCCCACCATCGCGGCGACCTCGTTTCTTCCCGCGACCACCAGGGTAGGAGCAACGCCGCCGTCACTGCCCTGGCCGACGACCGGAAGCGCCGCGCTGGCGGTCGCCGGGCTGGGTACGATCGCTTCGCACGGTCCGCAAACCGGGCTTCCGCTGGCCAGCACGGCCAAGATCATGACGGCGCTGATGATTCTCGACGATCGTCCGCTAAGGTTGACCGAGCAAGGCCCGCTGGTCCCGGTCACCGCGTCGGACGTCGCCACCTATCAGGCTGAGAAGAACCAGGGACAGTCTGTCTTTCCGGTCGCTGCCGGGGAACAACTCAGCGAATACCAGGCGCTGCAGGCCTTACTGATCCCTTCGGGAAACAATATCGCCGAGCTCCTGGCGGTTTGGGACGCCGGCTCAAGTGGCGTCTTTGTCGACAAGATGAACGCCAAGGCAAGTGCGCTGCATTTGGCGCAAACGCATTACGTCGACAGCACCGGGCTGTCACCCCTGTCGATCGGCTCGCCCCAGGACTTGATCACGCTCGCGGAGTCGGCGCTCAAAGACCCGGTGTTCGCGGAAATCGTCGCTCAGCCCGAGGCGACACTGCCGGTCGCCGGTCGGGTTTTCAACGTCAACGCCGTGATCGGACAGGCCGGTATCGTGGGCGTCAAGACGGGCTCGAGCGGGGCGGCGGGCGCATGCCTCGTCTTTGCCGCGAATGTCTCGGCGGACAACCAGCCCGCACAAATCTTCGGCGCCATCATGGGCCTGCCTACGCTCGACGACGTTTTTACCTCGACCACGAACTTGCTCAACGCGGTCGTGCCGGCCCTTCACAATGCGTCCGTCCTATCTACCAACCAGGTGATCGCCGAGTACCAGGCGCCCTGGGGAGATAGCGCCACGGTCTTTGCCGAACAGGACATCAACTGGGTGGTCTACGACGGCATGGTCCTGAAGCAACGCACGGACGTCATCAAGATAAAGGCACCCTTGGCCTCGGGCTCCAGCGTTGGAACCCTGACACTCGACCTTGGTGAGCACCACGCGCGGCTTCCCCTGCGGACGACGGAGCCGATTTTCGAACCCGATATCTTCTGGCGGCTGATCCGGCTCCGCCTCGATCGACTGCTCCAGTAGCCGGGCTAATAGATGAAGCCGAGCACCCCTCCCATCGAAGTCACCGTTCGGTAGTCGACGCGGTTCCAGCCGCCGCCCGGCACGCCCCACCAGTTCATCTCCGACACAAGGAACGAGCCGCCGGGGTTGACCGACTCGACATAGGCGACATGGCCCTGCGGGGAGCTGCCGCTGATGCCCATCACCATCACGGCACCCACCCGCGGTGTCGGGCCTTCGGCAAAACCGAAGGACCGGGCGTTCCACCACCACTGGTAGGCGTTCCCTCGCCATGGGATGGGGCGCTTATGGGCGACCCACCAGGTGCAATAGCCGTAGGAAAACCCGTTGGTCGCCCCCGAGGCCGGAGCGCTGCTGGACACCCGAGCCGACGCGATTCGGAGGGCAGCGGACGCGGCAACCGCACGTACCGCCGGTGGCGTCGGAGCCGGCGTGGCTTCCACGTAGATCATGACGGCGGCCCGTGGCTGCCGCGGCAGCGGATCGTCTGGCTCGACCACGGCGCTGGTCACCGGTAGGGTCGCCACCGACGCCGAGACCGGCGTTGGTTGATGGGGTCCGGCCGAGAGCGCCCCCCCGACGCCAAGCGCGAAAATCGCCCCACGCCCGACAGACCGACGCACGCGTATGCCAACGGTGCGGTTCACGGTCCAACCTCCTTCCCTCAGTTGGATCAGATGCGCCGTCTACGCTTGGCTGTAGAGGACGCGGAGTAAAGAGAGGGAGTCGGACCGTAACGTAACTAGCCGTGCTCAACCCTACTACAAAGGGTCCACACCTTGTCAAGAGGCCGGGAAACGACCCGGCTTTAGAATCAACGGCATGCTCAGCCGGATCGACCACGTCGGGATTGCCGTTCGCGATCTCGACCGGGCGATCCAGACCTACGAACGGCTGCTCGGCCTGCGTGTCAGCCGCAGGGAGCGGCTCGAGCGCGAAGGCATCGAGGTGGCGCTGATCACGATCGGCGAGAGCCGGATCGAGCTCATCACGCCGCTCAATCCAGAGTCGAAGGTCGAGAAGTTCCTCCAGGATCGCGGTGAGGCCGTGCACCACGTGGCGTACGCCACCGATGATGTGGCGGCCTCACTGGAACGCGCCGGGGCCGGCGGGGCGCAACTCCTGGATGCGGTGGCACGGCCGGGGACGCACGGGACCCGCATCGGCTTCGTCCATCCCAAGAGCCTCTGCGGCGTGCTCACCGAGTTCGTGGAGCCCGATGGCAAGACCTTTGCCTAAGCCGTCCGATCGTCCGACGCCGCCGACGACCGACAGCGGTCTGCCGCTGAAGGCGGTCTATCGGGGCGCCGACGCTGGGCCGGAACCGCCGCCGCCCGGCGAGTATCCCTTCACCCGCGGCATCTATCCCGAGATGTATCGCCGCCGGCCGTGGACGATCCGCCAGTATTCCGGCTTCGGCAGCGCCGCCGAGACCAATCGGCGCTTCCGCTATCTGCTGGAACAGGGCCAGACCGGCCTCTCGGTGGCATTCGACCTCCCAACCCAGATGGGCCATGACGCCGACGCCCCGATGGCCCGCGGCGAGGTCGGCAAGGTTGGAGTCTCGATCTCCTCCCTGAAAGATATGGAGACGCTCCTCCAGGGCATTCCCCTCGGCGAGGTCAGTACCTCGATGACGATCAACGCCCCGGCGGCGCTCTTGCTGCTCCTTTACGAATTGGTCGCCGAGCAGCAGGGCGTGTCGACGGAGCGGCTGCAGGGCACGGTGCAGAACGACATCCTCAAGGAATACGCGGCTCGGGGCACCTATATCTTTCCGCCGCGCGCCTCGATGCGACTGACCACCGACCTATTCGCCTACTGCCACGAGCGGCTGCCCAACTGGAACACGATCTCGATCTCCGGCTATCACCTGCGGGAGGCGGGCGCCACCGCGGTCCAGGAGCTCGGCTTCACCATGGCCCATGCGATCGCCTATGTCGACGCGGCCAGGACGGCCGGTCTCCAGGTCGCCGATTTCGCGCCGCGGCTGTCGTTCTTCTTCGCAGTCTTCTCTGACTTCTTCGAAGAGGTGGCGAAGTTCCGGGCGGCGCGGAATCTCTGGGCGCGGCTGATGAAGGAGCGCTACGCCGTCACCGACCCCCGGGCACAGGCGCTTCGCTTCCACAGCCAGACGGGCGGGAGCACCCTGACCGCCCAGCAGCCGCACAATAACATCGTGCGGGTCGCCCTCCAGGCGATGAGCGCTGTGCTCGGAGGGACCCAGAGCCTGCACGCCAACTCCTTCGACGAGGCGCTCGGCCTGCCGTCGGAAATGGCGGCCACCCTCTCGGTGCGGACGCAGCAGATCATCGCGCACGAGACCAACGTCGCGGGCGTCGCCGATCCAATGGGCGGCAGCTACCTGGTCGAGGCCCTGACCCGCGAGCTCGATGCGGGTGCGACCGCGCTCATCCAGGAGGTCGACCGTCGGGGTGGGGCGATCGCCGCGATCGAGACCGGGTTCACCCAGGACGCCATCCAGGAGAGCGCCTACCACTTCCAGCGGGCCGTCGAGGAGGGGCGTCGCGTCGTGGTCGGCGTCAATCGCTTCCAGGGTGACGAGGAGGCAGTCGAGATCGTCAAGGTCGGTCCCCGGCACGAGCGCGACCAGGTCGAGGGCCTGAAGCGGCTTCGCGCGGAGCGTGACTCCTCGGCCGCCGAGTCACGGCTGGCCGAGGTGCGCCGCGCGGCCGAGGGCAGCCACAACCTGTTGCCCCCCATGCGAGCCGCGCTGCAGGCCTATGCCACCATAGGAGAGGTGTGCGGTGTCCTGCGGGATGTTTTCGGCGAGTATCGACCCGGGTCACGTAGCTAACCGATGGCCGGCCGAGCCGCCCACGACGCGGCGCCGTCACCGTCGGAACGGCAGATCAACCTCCTGCGCAAGCGCAAGTACGACGCCATGCATCGCGGCGGCGATCCCGATGACAAGCAGCACCCGAAGGGGAAGCTAACCGCCCGCGAGCGCATCGACTTGCTCGTCGATCCCGGGTCGTTCACGGAACTCGACGCCTTCGCCGTGCATCGCACCGAGGCCTTTGGCATGGGCGAGAAGAAGATCGCCGGCGACGGCGTCGTTACCGGCTACGGCACGGTCGACGGCCGGGAACTCTTCGTCTTCTCGCACGATGCCAGCGTCTTCGGCGGCTCACTGGGCGAGGTGTTCGCCGAGAAGGTCTGCAAGGTCATGGATCTCGCACTCCGAGCCGGCCGGCCCTGCGTCGGGATCAACGACTCCGGTGGCGCCCGCATCCAGGAGGGCGTCGTCAGCCTGGCCGGCTATGCCGACATCTTCTATCGCAACGTCCAATCCTCGGGCGTCGTGCCGCAGCTTTCGGTGATCGCCGGTCCCGCGACCGGTGGCGCTGTCTACTCGCCGGCGATCACCGACTTCATCTTCATGGTCGAGCACCTCGGCTACATGTTCATCACGGGGCCCGAAGTGGTCCGGGTAACGACCGGCGAGCAGGTGGGCTTCGACGAGCTCGGCGGGGCGGAGGTCCACAACATCAAGAGCGGTGTCGCCCACTTCCTGCACGACTCGGAGGCTGAGGCCTTCAGCGCCGTACGCCGCCTGCTTTCCTACCTGCCGGGAAGCAACCGGGAGCGGCCGCCCGCGGTCGTGCCGGGCGATGACCCGCAACGCCGAGAGCGGATGCTGCAATCGCTGATCCCGGAAAACCCGAACCAGCCCTACGACATGAAGGCAGCGATCATCGCCATCGTGGACCAGGACAGCTTCCTCGAGGTCCAGGAGCATTTTGCCCAGAACCTCGTCGTCGGCTTCGCCCGGCTGGACGGCGAGGTAGTGGGGATCGTCGGCAACCAGCCGCGCATTCTCGCCGGGGCGCTGGACATCAACGCGTCGATCAAGGGCGCACGCTTCGTCCGCTTCTGCGACGCCTTCAACATCCCACTGGTCACCTTTGTCGACGTGCCCGGCTTCCTGCCGGGAACGGCCCAGGAGCACAACGGCATCATTCGCCACGGCGCCAAGCTGCTGTATGCCTATGCGGAAGCGACGGTGCCCAAGCTCACGGTCATCACCCGCAAGGCCTACGGGGGCGCCTACGACGTGATGTCCTCCAAGCACATCGGTGGCGACTTCAACTACGCCTGGCCGGCGGCCGAGATAGCGGTCATGGGCCCCCAGGCTGCCGTCAACGTCATCTTCAAAAGGGAGATCGCGGCGGCCAAGGATCCGGCCAAGAAGGCGGAAGAGCTGGTCGAGGACTACAAGGCAAAATTCGCGAATCCCTATATCGCGGCGGAGCGCGGCTTCCTCGACGACGTCATCGAGCCGCAGGATACCCGGCCCACCTTGATCCGGTCGCTCCACCTGCTCAAGGACAAGCAGGCCGAGCGGCCGCATCGCCGCCACGGAAACATTCCCCTATGAAGTTTCTCGAATACCAGGTCAAGGACCGGTTCCGGTCGGCCGGCATTCCCGTCCCCGACGGGCGGCTGGCGAAGACCCCGGACGAGGCGGCGCTCGCCGCGGGCGCCCTGGGTCCAATCGCCGTCAAGGCCCAGGTCCCGGTTGGCGGGCGCGGCAAGGCTGGCGGGATCAAGCTCGCCAAGACGGCCGCCGATGCCAAGCGCGTCGCCGGCGAGATCCTGGGCATGACGATCAAGGGCTATACCGTCAGGGAGATCTGGTGCGAGACCGCCCAGGACATCACCCGCGAGCTGTACCTCGGCCTTACCCTCGACCGCGATGCCCGCAGGCCAGTGCTGATCCTCAGCGCCCAGGGCGGCATGGAGATCGAGGAGGTGGCGGAGACTCACCCGGAGACGATCGCCAAACTTCACCCGGACCCGTGGCGCGGGCCGTTGCCCTTCGAGGTGCGCGACCTCATCTTTCGGGCCGGACTCGGTCCCCTGCAGGCGCAGCTGACGCCGCTGGTGGTCAAGCTCTACGCGCTTGCCCGCACCTACGATGCCCTCACCATCGAGATCAACCCGCTGGCGCTCACCCAGGATGGCGGCCTGGTGGCGGCGGACGGCAAGCTCGAGATCGACGAGAACGCGATGTTCCGTCACAAGGACCTTCATGGCGCCGACGAATCGGAAGAGGATCCGCTCGAAGCGGAGGCGCGGCGCCGCAAGCTAACCTACGTCCGGCTCGATGGCTCGATCGGCGTCATCGGCAACGGCGCCGGGCTGGTGATGAACACCCTCGACCTGGTGTCACGCGAAGGTGGCCGCGCGGCCAATTTCCTCGATATCGGCGGCGGCGCCAAGGCCGACGTCGTCCATAGCGCGCTCGAGCTGCTGGCCGGCGATCCACACGTGAAGGGCATCCTGATCAATATCTTCGGTGGGATCACGCGCGGCGATGAGGTAGCGCACGGCATCATCGATGCCTCCCGCGATCTCAATCTCAAGCTGCCGCTGGTGGTGCGCATGACGGGCACGCGGGAGGAGGAGGGCCGGCAGCTGCTCCGCGAGGCTGGGATCACCCCCGAGGCCACCGCCACCGGGGCGGCCCGGAAAATCGTCGAGCTGGCCACGGGCGCCGGTCGATGAGCATCCTGCTCTTGAGAGAGAGTCGCGTTCTGGTCCAGGGTCTCACCGGACGGGAGGGCAGCTTCCACGCCGAGCAGATGAAGGCCTATGGCACGAATCTGGTCGCCGGCGTCAGCCCCGGCAAGGGCGGCAGCACCCAACTCGGCATCCCGATCTTCGACACCGTAGTCGACGCTCGGCGTGAGACCGGCGCCGATGTCAGCGGCATCTTCGTGCCGGCCCCGTTCGCCGCCGACGCCATCATGGAGGCGGCCGCCGCCGGCATCGGCCTGATCGTGTGCATCACCGAGGGTATCCCGCTCTACGACATGGTGCGCGCCCGCGCTTTCGTCGCGGATGCGGGCGTCAAACTCATCGGTCCCAACTGTCCGGGCCTGGTGACCGCGGGCCAGGCGAAGGTGGGCATCATTCCCAACCACATCAACCTTGCGGGTTCGGTGGGCATCGTGTCGCGCAGTGGCACCTTGACGTACGAAGTCATCCAGGGACTGAGCCAGGCGGGGGTCGGCCAGACGACGTCAGTCGGGATCGGCGGCGATCCCATCCTCGGCCTTTCCTTCACCGAGGTGCTGCGGCTCTTCAAAGACGATCCGGCCACTCGTGCTGTCGTCATGATCGGCGAAATCGGGGGGAGCGACGAGGAAGCAGCCGCGGACGAGGTGATCAGCCCCGGGTTCGGGAAACCGGTGATTGGCTTCATCAGCGGGCGAACGGCGCCCCCGGGAAAACGGATGGGTCACGCGGGCGCCATCATCTCGGGTAACACGGGGACAGCAGCCTCGAAGCTGAAAGCGTTGACGCAGGCGGGAGCGCAGGTGTGCGACACGATTGAGGAGGTGGTGGCGGCCGCCGCGGCCGCCGTGGGTCAACCGTCAAGCGCCGCGCACCGCTAACCCGCCGCGGAGGACGGCAAGCCCGGCCGGAGCCGGCACCACGCACCCCGCGACGCCGCTTCGGCCGGCTACGGCGGGCCGGTCTGCTCCTGCTGCTCGTCATCGTCGGCCTCACGATCGTGGCCTACCTACCGCCGGGGAACCTCACGGCGTCCGTACCGCCGCCGCGCTACGGCGACACGTCCTTGAACTGGCTACGAATCAGTCGCGGGCAGATCGTCGATGGCTCCGGACGCAAGGCGTTGCTTCGGGGTTTCAACGTGGACGCGCTGGTCTCTTACCCGAAGAGCCCGCCGGCGCCGCTCGATGAGATGGATGCCACCTTGATGCAGCGGGCGGGTTTTGACGTGGTGCGGCTTGGCATCGACTGGGCGCAGCTCGAGCCGGTGCGCGGTCGTTTCGATCAGGCCTATCTGGACCGCGTCGCCAGCGCCGTGGCGATGCTGAACCGGCATGGCCTCTACGTCGTGCTCGACATGCATTTCCGACTCGGGTGGAGCTCCCGATTCGGCTACTCGGGCGCGCCCGGGTGGGCCACCATCGACGCGCCGAACTGGAATCCCCTGCCGCAATACTCCTGGAGTCCATCCCTCATACCGGCCGCCATCGCGTCCGACCTCTATTTCTGGCTATCGTCCGACTGGAAGGCGGACTTCTACCGCGCCTGGCAGGCGGTCGCGACCCGGTTCAAGGACAACGCCGGCGTCGCCGGGTACGACATCTTCAACGAAGCCCACCCCCTGCCGATCCCGCCGCGGATCTTCGAGAAATCGTACCTCTGGCCGATGTTCAAGGACGCGATCGAGGCGATCGGCGCGGTGGATTCGAATCACCTCTTCTTCGTCGAGGGCATTTTGTTGCTGTCCCTGGACACGGTGGTGGTTCCGATGAAAGCACCGAACCTGGTCTACGGCACGCACCTCTACGAGGGTTCGCTGATCCCGCCCTTCTTTACCGGCGATCCGACATTTCTCCGATCGCGGGTTCGCCAGCACGCCAAGGAAGCGGCCGAGGTGCCGGCGCCGCTCTGGGTCGGCGAGCTCGGTTACGACCTCACGCAGAAGACGGCGGGCGCTTATGCCGACGCCGCCCTCGATGAGGCGGACGATCTCGGGATCGGTTGGGCGTGGTGGCAGTGGCGCGAGAACCGCTACTGGGGCATCGTCGATGCCGGCGGCCAGATCGTCAACATGGATGCGCTCCGTCACCTGGCCCGTCCCTATGTCATCGCCGCTCCCGACGGTGTTCATCCGGGTCGAGGTGATGGCGTCCATGGGGCCCTCGCCCTCCGCGTCGATCGGTCCCACGCCGATCAGCCCATCGAGATCGGATGGTCCGCCCTCACGCTCACGGGACCTACGGTGACTGGAACCTGCGTCAACAGCTCCCACTGGGACGCCACGACGGGAAGGTTGACGCTTAAGCTCGATCCAGGCGTGGGATGTCAGGTCAGCCTGCGGGCACCATAGGGGCGATACCGGCCTGGGTTCGATACGGCGTGATCGCCGGCCTCTTCGCGTTCGCGTGCACGCTTGGCGCGAACATCGCGATCACGTGGTTCAAGCCGGCCGATCTTTGCCGGACGGGCCCGCTCATCATTCCGCTCTTCATGCTCGGCGCGCTCGTCGTCTTCGTCGCGCTAGCGGGGGCGGCCGGGTTCGCCACCGGCCGCGCCAGCGGCCCCGGTTCTGCAGCGGCGCTCGCGGGCCTGCTGGTGGGGGTGCTCGGTGGTTGTGCGCTACTGGCATTGATTCCCTTTGCACCCAGCATTGGTCGGCGGATCGAGGAGCTAATGGCGCTCTGTCCTGGTGCGGGCGGCTCGTTTTCGTTCGACCTGGGCGGGACGCCGCCACCCGGCGTCATTCTGGCAACACCGCCACCCGGCTTTTTCACGCCCCCGCCTGGCGCACTCGCGGGGCCGCCGACGGGCGTGGCCGCGCTCTTCAACGCGGTGATTTCGATCACGATCGGGATCGGCCTGGCCACGGGCGCTGCTGCGCTCGCCGGCCTGCTCGGAGTGGCGACGCGATCCGATGCGGGAACGGATCGCCCGAGCTAGCCGACTCGGCGGTAAGCGTCCTCGAACAACTTCGCGATAACGGCGTAGCCCTGCTCGCTCGGGTGGAACCCATCGGCGCTGATCCACTCGGGATGCTGACCGATCTGGGCGCCGTTGAGGTGCAGGTCGACCAGGGTAGCGCCTTCCTGTTTGGCGGCCTGGCTGATGGCGGCGTTATAGGCATCGACCGCCGCAGCGATGGCCTGGGGCGTCGGGACCAACCCGTAAGGGATCACACAGGGGGGCCCACCCGCGGGCGCGTTTGGCAAGCAGGCACGGTAGGCCGGCAGCTGCCCGAGGTCGGGCGTGTTCGCCACCAGGACCTGGGTCTGGCCACTGCTTCGCAAAGCGTGCAGGACCTGCCGCAGCTGTGCTGCGTAGTCGGCTGCGGACACGCCGCGGATGAGGTCGTTGACATTCAGCCAGACCGTTACCACCGTGGGGTGGGCCGCGATCGCGGCCGGGACCTCGTCCTGCAACGCCTGGGCCGTGGTCGCGCCCGGGATGCCGAAGTTATAGAGGACAGCCGACCGCGGGAGGACGTCGTTGAAGAAGACCTGCGGCCACGCCTGACGGTATCGGTCGGTGGCGCCAATCCCGTAGGTCTCGCTGGCGCCGATCGCGGCATAGACGACAGGCGCGGGTGCCGGCGCCGATGGCAGGACGCCGACGACCGGCGTCGTGGCGCAGGCGCTGAGTGTCAATGTGGTGGCCAGCAGAGCGACGGCGATCCGCGCGGCGAGCGAGCCTGTCATGCGGCGGCCACCGCCTCCTTCGGCGAGAGCCGCGCCGCCTGCAACGCCGGAACCACCCCGGCCGCGATCGCCAGCAGGCTGGTTCCGAGGATGGCGGCCCCGATCAGCGGCCATGACACGTCGCCGAACTGAATGCTTTGCAGCCCCTGCTCCGTCAGGTACGTGTTGACGGAGACCCCGACCCAGAGCGCGATCAGGAGTCCGGCTAAGGTTCCCAACAGGCCGCCGACGAGACCAACGGTAAAGGCCTCCAGTAAGAACCAGCGCAGAATGTCGCGGTCGCGGGCGCCGATCGCCTTCAACACGCCAATCTCGTGGCGGCGTTCTCGCACCGCCGCCACCAGCGCATTGGCGACGCCGAGCCCGGCGATGCCGAGCGCGATCGCCCCGATCCCGGCCAGCACGATGTCGACGACTCGCAGGTAGCGGAGCACCGAGGCCACCAGGTGCTCGGGAGCCGTGTTGGCGTAGCCGAGGCTGGTGATCATCTGCCGCACCGCGTGCACGTCATCGAGGCTCGACGCCACCACGATCAGCCCGGTGTATTTCGAGTCGGGCAACGGAAAGGCGTCGCCTCCATCCACGCCGGCCTTCGCCCACGCCTGGGCGAGTTGGGCCTGCTCGATCGGCACCAGGAAGGCGCCGATCGCGACCTGCTGCGAGACCACGCCGACGATCTCGGCTCGGATCCAGCGGGCGCGGAACTGCAGCCCGGACTGGCCCTGGAAGGCCTGTGGTTGCGCGATCTCGACCTGGGTTCCGAGCACGCTCTGCACGCTCATGCCGGAGTGATCGAGGTAGGACTCGGTGATCGCCACCTCGCTCAGCGATCCCGGATGGGGCACGCGACCCGCGAGGACCGTGATCGGCAGGTTATGCGCCTGGCCGAGGTCGACGCCGACCATGGTGTCGACGTAGGCCTGCTGTCCAGATGTCGAGGTCGCCGTTGACCCGAGCGGTGGCGGCACGGCCAGGATGCGAGAAGCGATAACCGGGATCACCGTTGCCACATGGGACGATTGGCGCAAGGTCGTCAAGGTGGCGTCGCTGATCGCCTTTGGGCCCGCGGCCCGCAGGTCGTCGGTATAGAGCTGGTCGGAGTCGGCCTTCGACGCCGACACCTTGATGGCGGTTGCCGGTCCGCCATTGGTCAACTTGCTCACGATGCGGCTCCCGGCGCTGGTCGCAACGCTCGCCAGCGCGACCAGCAGCGTCGCCCCCAGGGTCACGGCGAGGACGGTTAGCAGCGTGCGGCCTGGGCGCCGAAGCAGGCTGCGCGAGGCGAGGGTGAGCGAATCGAGCCAGGTCATGGCAGAAGCCGTCCGGCGTCCATCCGGTAGCGCTGCTCGGCACGTTGCGCCACCGCCTCGTTGTGCGTCACGACGAGCAAGGTGCAGCCACGTTCGGTATGAACTCGCTCGAGCAGGTCGAGCACGCGCATCGCACTGTCGGCGTCGAGATTTCCGGTTGGCTCATCGGCGAGGATCAGACTCGGGTCGTTGACGAGGGCGCGCGCGATCGCGACCCGCTGGCGTTCACCTCCGCTCAGCTGGCCGGGGCGATGCTCGGCGCGATCGAGGAGTCCAACCTCGTCGAGCAGATCGCGGGCCTGCGGCTGCCGGTTAGGCGATGCCGACAAGGACGCGGCCAGCTCGATGTTCTCCCGTGCGGAGAGCAGGTCGAGGAGCCCAAAATGCTGAAAGATGAATCCGATGGTGGTTCGCCGGTAGGCGGCCAGCTCATCGACTCGCAGCGCGCGCAGGTTGTGCAGGCCGACCGTCAAGGTTCCCGACTGCGGGCGTTCCAGGCCACCGATCAGCGAGAGCAGTGTGCTCTTGCCGGCGCCGGATGGTCCGGTCAATGCCACGTAGCCGCCCGCCGGGATCGCGAGCTCCACCTCGTGAAGCGCCTCGACCCGTGAGCGCCCGGATCGATACCAATGCGTGACGCCGTGAAGGTGAATCGCGGAACCGAGCCGGGCGACCTTTCGGCCACGCGCCAGGTCGCGAGGTTGCGCGAGCCGGGATCCGATGAGCCGCATGGGAAATCGAGGCTATCAAAAGCCGTCTCAAAAAGACCGGATTCTCATCTCGTTTTCATGACGGGAGCGAGCAGGGTCCAGAGCCTATCTGCGATGGCCTGGTGCTGCGCCGGACCGGGATGAAGCCCGTCGCCGGCGAGCCAATCTCTGCCACGGCCCTCCTCCCGACTGATGGCGCTGATATCGGCATAGTGGAAGCCGCGGGCGGTGGCCTCGGACCGGGCAACCTGATTGAAGGCGTCGATTCGTCTCCGAAGGTCGCGCGCCGTGCCGAAGGGCGCGGCACCGGGTAAGGCTGAGAAATCGGGGGTCGAAAGCGCAATGATGTTCGTGGCCGGGTGAGCCAATTCAACGAGCGCGTCATAGATCGTGCCCAGGCGGGTCTGGTAGTCACCTTCGTCCGATCCCTGCACGACATCATTGGCGCCGATCAAAATCGTCACGTACTCTGGCGCCAAGCCGCGAGCGACGGGCAATTCTTCGCGGATCAGATCGCTCGTCGTATATCCATTGACGCCGAGGTTGACGAGGGCGACATCCATTCCGGTCTCCCCGGTAAGCCGTCTCGCCAGCAGGCTCGGGAAATTTTGCGACTCGTCCTGAAGTCCGGTGCCGATCGTGTACGAATCGCCCAGCGCCACGTATCGGATAGATTCCACAGGGCGATGTTAGGTCCGAGCCAGCAGTCGATCGAACCGTCGTATGCGGACCTGCTGCGCGTGGGCGGCTTCGGTCGGGTCGTGCTGGGGACACTGCTGGCACGGCTCGGTGGCCAGATGTGGGGGATCATCCTCGTCCTGTTCGTCCTGCAGCGTTACCGGTCACCCAGCCTGGCGGGCCTCACGCTGCTGCTCTCGATTCTGCCGGGGCTGATCTTCAGCCCGGTTGCCGGTGCCTTGCTCGACCGTCAGGGGCGGGTTCGGCTGATGATCCTCGATTACTTGGTGACCGCCGCTCTCACCGCGGCGATCGTCATCCTCTCGCTCGGGCACCGCCTACCGCCCCCGCTCCTGCTGGTGATCGTGAGCTTCCTCGGCGTCAGCAACATCTTGAGCATCACCGGTACGCGCTCGCTCTTCCCCCTCATGCTTCCACGAAACCTCTGGGACCGGGCGAACGGACTCGACAGCAGCCTTTATTCGCTGACGACGGTCATGGGTCCGGCGATCGCCGGCGTCGCCGTGGCGAGATTCGGGCCAGAGGCGGCATTCGTCGTTGCCGCGGGCGTGGTGGCCCTTGCCGCTGTCTCCTTGCTCGGCGTCCGTGAGCCTGTCGCCCGGGCCGAACCCGAGAGGTCGCTGATTGGAGACGCGTGGGCGGGCCTGATGTACGTCGTCCGGCACCCAAGCCTGCGCGGCCTGGCGATCACCTTATTCATCTGCAATCTCGGATTCGGCGTCCTTCCCGTGGGCATCCCCGTGCTGGTGCTGCGGCACTTCAACGGCAGCGCCTCGACCGTTGGCCAGGTCTTCGCCGTCTTCGGGCTGGCGGGCCTGGTCACCGGCTTGATCATTGGCCGCGTCAACACGGAGGGGCGGGAGCGGCTGCTGATCGCCGGCTGCATTGGGGTCCAGGGCGTCGCCCTGGCGCTGCTGGCGTTCGCGAACGCCTTGCCGATGGTGTTCATCCTGGCTGCCGTCGTCGGCGGGGCGGAATCCGTCGTCAACGTCGGGCTCTTCGCCCTCCGCCAGCGGCGCACCGATCCGGCCTGGTTCGGCCGCGCGTTTGCCGTGTCGATGAGCCTCAACTTTGCCGGCCTGCCGATCGGCTCGGCGATATCCGGACCATTGCTCGAGCACTCGCTCGCCTTCCCGCTGCTGCTTGGCGCGGCCATCAGCAGCGTCAGCGTGGTCGCGGCCCTCCTGCTTATCCCCGGTTGGCGGCCGGAATCCCAGTAAAGGAATCGGTCAGAGAACGCTCCAGAAACGCGAGGGCTTCGTCGTCGTGCGCGGTCGAGACGAAGGCCGCTTCAAATTGTGAGGGCGGGAGCGACACTCCGTTTGTCAGCAGACGGCGGAACCAGCTGGCAAACGACGCGGCGTTGGCTCGCCGCGCGCTCGCGTAATCCACCACCGTTCGGTCGGTGAAGAATGCCGTGAGCATCGACCCGACGCGATTGATGGTGAGCGGGATCCCGGCGGCGTCTGCCGCGGACTGCACCATCCTGGCGACCCGAGCACCCGCTTCCTCCAATTGGCGGTAGGCGCTGTCATCGAGTGCCTCGAGGGTGGCGAGTCCGGCGGCCACCGCGAGTGGATTGCCGGACAGCGTGCCCGCCTGGTAAACCGGTCCGGCGGGCGCGACCTGCTCCATGATGGCGCGCCGTCCACCGTAGGCCCCGATGGGGAGGCCGCCGCCGAGGACCTTGCCGAGGCAGGTCAGGTCCGGGGTCACGCCGAAGCGTTCCTGCGCGCCACCACGAGCGACGCGAAAGCCGGTGATGACCTCGTCGAAGATCAGCAGGCTGCCATCGTCGCGCGTAAGCCGGCGCACGCCCTCGAGGAACCCGGGTGCGGGTGGCACGACGCCCATGTTTCCCGCCACCGGCTCGACGATGACGGCCGCGATCTGCCCGGGCCACCGGGTCATCGCGGCTTCGACCTCAGCCAGGGAATTGAATGGGGCAACCAGCGTGTCGCCCGCTGCGCCGGCCGTGATGCCGGGTGTCCCCGGGATACCGAGCGTGGCCACGCCCGACCCAGCTTCGACGAGCAAGGCGTCGGCATGCCCATGGTATCCGCCGGCGAATTTGATCAGCTTGGAGCGGCCGGTCACGGCGCGCGCGAGCCGGACGGCGGACATCGCAGCCTCCGTCCCTGAATTGACCAGGCGAACCATTTCGATCGCGGGGATTCGCCCGGATACGGCGGTGGCCAGCCGCAGCTCCCCCTCCGTCGGGGCGCCGAAGGTCCACCCACGCTCGAGCTGGGCCTGCAGCGCCGTGAGGACCGTGGGGGGACGGTGGCCGAGGATGAGCGGGCCCCACGAACCAACGAGGTCCAGGTAACGGTTCCCATCGACATCCCAGATCCAGGGCCCGTCCCCCCGCGCGATGAAGGGTGGCGATCCGCCGACCGCCCGATGGGCGCGAACCGGGCTGTTGACGCCGCCGGGAATCAGGAGCTTCGCCGCCTCGAAGAGCGCCGACGACCGATCGATGCCTACGACGGCTCCCGGTCGAGCGGCCCCGGTGTGGAAAGGCCGCGTGTCAGGTCGAACGCCTCGGTCATGACGGCCGCCTCGAGGGTTGGATCGGGGCTTTCCCGCAGGGCGCGGACCGGGCCGTGCAGGAACCGGGCCGTCAGGGCATCCGCGAGCTCGCGCATGGCGTGCCTGGTCGTTACCTCGCCGGCCGGGACTCGCGATAGATGTCGCTCGAGCACGCTGTCTCGTAAGTGCTCGACGTGCTGGACGAGCGCCTCAACCGTAGGCGCCGACTCGCGAGCCTCCAGCGCCAGGCGCGTCGTGTGCAGCTCGTCGTCAATGATCCGCTCAGCGGCGGGCACCCAGGCCTTGCGTTCTTCGCGGTTGCTCTCGGCCATGGTGTGCAGGTCGTCGATGTTCAACAGGTGCACGCCGGAGACTTGGGCGACCTCCGGATCGACATCGCGGGGAACCGCCATGTCGATGATCAACAGGGAACGGCCGGCGCGCCGCGATTGGAAGCGTTCGACCTGGGGCGCATCGAGGACGTGGTGAGGGGCGCTGCTGGAGGTCAGGATGATGTCCACGTCACCGATGATCTCGTCGATTGCATCGAAGGGGACGGCCTGGCCGCCAAGCGGTTGCGCCACCTCGTCGGCGCGTTCGAAGGTTCTCGAGGCGAGGTAGACGTTCCCGATCCGCTGCTTCCGCAGGAGGCGCAGGGCGACCTCGCTCATCTCGCCGGCGCCAACCAGCAAGACCTGCCGGCCGTTGAGATCGCCGAGGACAGTGGCCGCCGCGGTCACTGCGGCGTGGCTGACCGAGACGGGACGTCGTCCGATTCCGGTTTCATGGCGCGTGCGCTTTGCCGCCCGGATCGCGCCGCGGGCAATGATCTCGAGTCGCGCGTCCAGGCCCCCGGCCTGCCGCGCCGCAACCAGCGCCTTCTTGATCTGTCCGAGGACCTGCGCCTCGCCGATCACCATGGAATCGAGGCCGCTGGCCACCCGGAAGAAATGCGCCACGGCTTCCTCGTCACTGAGCTGGTAGGCATAGCGCCGCCATGCCTCAAAGGGCAGGGCGTGCGGCCAGAGCCCAAAGGATTCGAGCAACCGATCGGCGGTCGCCTCGGGCGAAGCGGCGGCGTATAGCTCAGTCCGGTTGCAGGTTGACAGCAACATGCCGCTCTCGATCAAGTCGCGATCGACGAGGCGGCGAATACACTCACCCACGCCGGCTTCCGGAATGAATACTTGCTCCCGGATCTCGACAGGGGCGGTCTTGTGCGAAATGCCGACCAGGACGAACTTCACAGCCTTCCTTTCCCAAGCATAGCGATGGCGCTTCGTCAGACCGGAAAGACGCCGTGCTTGCGATCGACTCGCGGCTGCTGGCTGGTCGCATAGGCGGCAAAGCGGTTCGCCAGCTCGGCGCGAAGATCGTTGGGCGCGACCACCGCATCGACGATCAGGTCCGAGGCCAGCCGGTAGAGGTCGATGTCCTTGCGGTACTCCTCCTGTAATTTCGCGACGTATGCGGGGCGTTCGGCCTCCGGCTGCTCCTGGATCTTGTTGTAGAAGACGGCGTTCACCGCCGCGCTCGGTCCCATCACCCCGATCATGGCGGTGGGAAGCGCCAGCGTCGCATTGGGGGCGTAGGCCGGGCCGGCCATGGCGTAGAGGCCGGCGCCGTAGGCCTTGCGCACGATCACCGAAATTTTTGGCACGGTCGATTCGGAGACGGCGGCGATCATCTTGGCGCCATGGCGAATGATGCCCTGCCGCTCCACCGAGGTGCCGATCATGAATCCCGGTACGTCGGCGAGGAACAGCAAGGGGATGTTGAAGGCGTCGCAGAGCCAGATGAAGCGGGCGGCCTTGTCCGCCGAGTCGACGAAGAGGATGCCCCCTTTGTGCATCGGTTGGTTGGCGACGATGCCGATCACCCGGCCATCGATGCGGGCCAGGCCGCAGATGATCTCTTTCGCGTAGAGCTTTTTGATCTCGAAGAAACTGCCCTCGTCGATCACCCCGTCGATCAGTTGCTGCATGTTGAAGGCCCGCCCCTCGTCCTCCGGTATCAGAGTATCCAGTGGGACGGGCGGCCGGGCGTCGGCCGCGCGACCCGAAGCAGGCATCTCGGTCCAGTTCTGCGGGAAATAGGAGAGATAGCGCCGGCCGGCCGCGATCGCGTCTTCATCGGAGGCCACCAGCAGGTCAGCGAGGCCGCTCACGGTCGCGTGCATCCGCGCGCCCCCCATTTCTTCCAGCGTCACCTTCTCGCCAATCACCATCTCCGCCATCCGCGGCGAGCCGAGGTACATGCTGGCGTTGCCCTCGACCATGATCGTGAGGTCGCAGAAGGCAGGGATGTAGGCACCGCCGGCCGCCGAGGGACCAAAGAGCAGACAGATCTGCGGCACGACCCCGGACAGCTGCACCTCCTGGTAGAAAATGCGCCCCGCGTGCCGTCGCCCGGGAAACATCTCGACCTGGTCGGTAATCCGGGCCCCGGCCGAGTCGACGAGGTAGAAGATCGGGACGCGGAGCCGCGCGGCCGTTTCCTGGATGCGGACGATCTTCTCGACCGTCCGGGGTCCCCAGGAGCCGGCCTTGACGGTCGGGTCGTTGGCCATCACGCAAACGGTGCGGCCCTCGACCCGGCCGATCGCAGTGACGACCCCATCGGCGCCGTACCCCGGCTCCTCGTTGTGCGCCAGCAGCCCGTCCTCGATCAGGAAATCCGGGTCGAGCAGCAGCTCGAGGCGGCGCCGAACCGGCAGTTTGTGCTCCTGGCGAAGCTTTTCCCCGTACTTCGCCGACCCGCCGGCGCGGGCCGTGTCCGATCGAGCCTTCAGCTCATCCTCTCCGTTCACGCGGAGACACTCCCGGCGTCGGGCGGCGCGAGCGCATGGACCCGACCGGGCAGTGCGGCGCCGAGCGTTCGCTCGAGTCCACGCGCGACCTCGATCAGCCGGTTGACGTCGACGCCGGTGACCATGCCCATGGCCTCGAGCATGGCGAGCGCGTCCTCGCTGCAGAGGTTGCCGGCAGCGCCCGGCGCGAAGGGACTGCCGCCGATGCCGCCGACCGATCCTTCGAACAGGTTGACACCGGTCTCCAGCGCCGAGAGCATGTTGGCGAGGGCGGTTCCGCGCGTGTCGTGGAAGTGCGCGCCCCAACGCACCGCCGGCAGGCGTTCCTTCATGTCCTGAAAGAGCGCTTCGACCTGCGCCGGGTTGGCGACGCCGATGGTGTCGGCCAGCGAAATCTCTTCGATGTTGTCCTCAGCCAGTGCCGAAGCGACGTCGGCAACCCACTGCGGCGACACCCTGCCCTCATAGGGGCAACCAAACGCGACGCTGATGCTGGCATCCACGATGACGCCGTCGCGGCCGGCCTGGGTCGTGATCGCCTGGATCTCCCAGAGCGTGTCTTTGATAGTTCGGTTGAGGTTGTGCTGGTTGTAGCCATTGGTGGCCGCGACCGTGACGGCCACATTGCGAATCCCGGCCGCCAGGGCTCGCTCGAGCCCCTTGCGATTGGGCACGAGCACGCGGAGCTGATCACGGCGATCCTGGAGCGCCTCCAGCACGGCTTCCGCGTCGGCCAGCTGCGGCACCCAGTTGGGGTGCACCATCGAAGTGGCTTCGACGCGCCGAAAGCCGCAATCGAGCAGGCCGGTAATGAGCCCGACCTTGGCCGGTGTTGGCAGCGTCGCCGGCCAGCTCTGCAGGCCGTCGCGTGGACCGACTTCCACCCATTCGACCGACGGCACGGTCATCGACCGGTGAATCTCGGTTCGCGTTTTTCGAAGAAGGCGGTGACCCCTTCCTTGAGGTCGTCGCTCAGACTGAGGAGGGCGAGCTGGTCCTGTAAGTAGGCGATCGCCGAGGGGAAGCTCATGTCCTGCATCTTGTAGAAGGCCTCGAGTCCGAGCTTCATCCCGATCGGGCTCTTCTTGGCGAGCTCGTCGGCGAGCGCGTCGACCTCGCCGTCCAGCCGCTCGGCCGGGATGTGCCGGTTGATCAAGCCGAGGCGCGTTGCCTCGGCTGCGTCGATGCGTTTGCCGGTCAGCATCAATTCCATGGCGGCCTTCCGTGGAAGGTTGCGAAAGACGATCGCCATGATCATCATCGGGAACACCCCGACGTTGACTTCGGGCATGCCGAATTGCGCCTCGTCGACCGCGATCGCCAGGTCGCAGGACGCGACCAGCCCGAATCCACCGGCCAGCGCGTGGCCGTTGATCCGGGCGAGGGTGGGCTTGCCCAGCTCCGTCATCTCGAGGAAGAGATCGGCCAGCTGCCGCCGTTGGAAGTAGCGCTCCAGCTCTGGCTGCTCGCGGCGAAAGCTGTTCAGGTCGGCGCCCGCGCAGAAGACCTTGCCCGCGCCGGTGATGACGATGACGCGGACCCTCTCGTCGGCCTTCGCCTGAGCGAGGGCCTGGCGGAGCTCGCCGACGGTTTCGGTGCTGAGGGCGTTGCGGTCGTCGGGACGGTTGATCGTGATCGTGGCGACCGCGCCCCGGCGCCCGGCGAGGAGGTGTTTGAACGCCACCTCCGCAAGTATATGGCCCGCGATTTGGCCTCTTAGCGCAGCACTTCTAGAATGCAATCGTGGAGGACGTCGTGCTGGTGGCGGCCGCCCGCACCCCGTTCGGCAAGCTGGGCGGCGGTCTCTCCACGCTACCGGCCCCCGACCTGGGGGCGGTCGTGATCAAGGAGCTGCTGGCCCGCGCCCAGGTGGACGGCGCCGACGTCGACCAGGTCATCATGGGCACCGTGATTACGGCGGGCATGGGCCAAATTCCCGCCCGGCAGGCCGCGATCAAAGCCGGATTGCCGACCAGCGTTCCAGCGCTCAGCGTCAACAAGGTTTGCGCTTCCTCGCTCAAAGCCGTCAACCTCGCGGCCCTCCTGATCCGAAACGGCGATGCGGAGGTGGTGGTCGCCGGTGGGATGGAGAATATGAGCCAGGCGCCGTACCTGCTCGATAAGGCGCGCTTCGGCTATCGGCTGGGGGACGCGGTGCTGGTCGACAGCATGGTGCGTGACGGGCTGATCGATCCGGCCAGCGGCTGCCACATGGCGGTCGAAGGCGGCAACGTCGCGAAGGAGTTCGAAGTCTCACGCGAGCGGCAGGACGAGTATGCGTACGGCAGCCAGCAACGCTATGCCGCGGCCCTCAAGGCCGGCCACTTCCAGGATGAACTCGTCCCGGTCGCGGTGCCCAACCCCACGGGGACGGCGACCGTCTCGGCCGATGAGCAGCCGCGGCCCGAGACCACCATCGAGGGCCTGGCCCGGCTGAAGCCGGTCTTCCAGGCGGATGGCACCATCACCGCCGGGAATGCGCCTGGCGTCAACGATGGCGCCGCCGCCATCCTCCTGATGCGTGGAGCGGAGGCCAAACGGCGCGGCCTGCCGGTGCTGGCGCAGTGGCTGGCCTATGGGGAGTCCGCGGCCGACACGCCCTACCTCGCGACCGTGCCGGCGACATCGACGCAGGCCGCGCTGAAAAAGCTCGGGCTTCGCGTCGACGACATCAACCTCTTCGAGATCAACGAGGCCTTCGCCGCGGTCGCCTGCACCGCCATGGACCTCCTCGGATTGGACGAGGAGCGGGTCAATGTCGACGGCGGCGCGCTCGCGGTCGGGCATCCAATCGGCGCTTCCGGTGCCCGCATCTTGATGCACCTCGCCTATGCGCTCCGCCAGCGTGGCGGCGGCTACGGCGCGGCCGGCATTTGCTCCGGGATGGCGCAGGGCGAGGCCACCATCATCCGCGCAACCTAAATGGATCTCTCGCTCAGTCCGGAACAGCGGGAGATCCACAAACTCGTTCGAGATTTCGCCGAGCGCGAGGTCAAGCCCCGCGCCGACGCCATCGATCACAGCGGCGAGTTCCCGCGTGACCTGGTTGAGAGGGCTGCCGAGCTTGGCCTGCTCGGCATCCTGGTGCCGGATGCGTACCAGGGAGCGGGACTCGATCATCTCTCGTTTGCCATCTTCGTGGAGGAGGTGGCGCATTACAGCGCCAGTACCGCCGGCATTCTCGATGTGCATGGCTCGGTCGGCACCGAACCCATCGTGCTCTTCGGCACCGAGGACCAGAAGCGCCGCTGGCTGCCCGACCTCGCCCAGGGGAAAAAGCTTGCCGCCTTCGCGCTGACCGAACCCGAAGCCGGCTCTGACGCCGCGCACCTGAAGACCACGGCGACTCGGAGCGGGCATGGCTACCTCTTGAACGGCAGCAAGATCTTCATCACCAACGCCGGCGAGGCGGGGCTCTACATCGTGATGGCCTCGACCCGGCCGGGGTCGGGCGCGGAGGGCATCGCGGCGTTCCTGGTGGGTGGCGACAACCCCGGCCTCAAGGTTGGGCCAAAGTTCAAGAAGATGGGCCTGAACGGCTCGGCGATCGCGGAGGTCCACCTGGACAATTGCGCCGTCGACGAGGCCGACCGGCTCGGTGATGAGGGCCAGGGCTTCCGCATCGCCATGCGCGCCCTCGACAGCGGGCGGATCGGAATCAGCGCCCAGGCGGTCGGGCTGGCGCAGGGGGCGCTCGACGACGCGGTCGCGTACGCGAAGGAACGCAAGCAGTTTGGGACGCCGATCGCCGAACTACAGACGATCCAGAACAAGATCGCCGACATGGCGGTCAAGATCCGGGCGGCCCGATGGATGACGTGGAAGGCGGCCGCGCTCTGCGACGCCGGCCGGCCGTTCACCAAAGAAGCCTCGATGGCGAAACTCTTCAGCACCGACGCCGCGATGGAGATCACGCTCGATGCCCTGCAGGTCTTTGGCGGCTATGGCTACCTCGAGGAATATCCAATGGCGCGGCGCGTCCGCGACGCGAAGGCTTGCCAGATCTACGAGGGAACCAACCAGGTCCAGCGCGTCGTCATCGCCCGCGAGTTGGTGCGCGGCTGATGGACTTCGGCCTGACCGACGAGCAGCAACAAATCCGCGAGATGGTGCACGACCTCTGCTTGGAGCGGGTCGAACCGCGCGCGGCCGAAATCGACGAATCCGGCGAATTCCCATGGGACATCAAGGATCTGTTCGCCCAGCATGACATCCTCGCCATCCCGTTCACGCCCGACTATGGCGGGGTGAGTGGCCGGGCGCTGACGCTGCTGGTCGCGATCGAGGAGATCAGTAAGTTTTGTGTCACCTCGTCGCTGATCCTGAGTGTGCAGTCCCTGGGCAGCCTGCCGATCTGGCTGGCCGGCACCGACGATCAGAAGCGCAAGTACCTGCCGCCGCTGGCTCGCGGCGAGCAGCTGGCGGCCTTCGCGTTGACCGAATCGGGCTCCGGATCGGACGCCGGCGGTATGCGGACCCGGGTGATCAAGCGCGGCGACACCTATGTCATGAACGGCTCCAAGACGTTCATCACCGGCGGAAGCGTGGCGGACACGGTCATAGTGTTCGCGCGCACCGATCAGGACGGCGATACGCCTGCCCGCGACATCTCGGCCTTCATCGTGGAAAAAGCGATGCCGGGTTTCAAGGTGGGCAAGCTGGAGAAAAAAATGGGAATCCGGGGATCACCGACGGCCCAGCTCTTCTTCGAAGACCTGGCGATTCCGGCGGCGAACCGGCTCGGCAAGGAGGGTGAGGGGTTCAAGCTCGCGATGCAGGTGCTCGACCATTCCCGGCCGGGGATCGCGGCGCAGGCGCTCGGCATCGCGGAGGGTGCGTTCGACCTGGCCCGGCGCTACGCCGGCGAGCGGCGGCAGTTCGGCAAGCCGATCATGGAGTTCCAGGGCATTCAGTTCATGCTGGCCGACATGGCGACGCAGATCGAGGCCGCCCGCGTCTTGACCTATGCCGCGGGCGATGCGCTTGATCGTGACCAGCCCGCCGTCACCGCCGGCTCCTCGATGGCCAAACTCTTTGCCTCGGACACCGCAATGCGCGTCACCACCGATGCGGTGCAGATCCTGGGCGGCTATGGATACCTCCGAGATTTCCCCGCAGAGCGGATGATGCGGGATGCCAAGATCACGCAGATTTATGAGGGGACCAACGAAATCCAACGATTGGTAATTGCCCGCGAGGTGCTAAAGGAGAAGGCGTGACGATCAAACAGCTCTACGTTGCCGGCGCCGGTCTGATGGGCGCGGGCATTGCCCAAACGGCCGTCACCTGCGGTTTCGACGTGACGTTGCGGGAGGTCGACGACAAGCTCGTGGCTCGCGGCGTCGAGAACATCAAGAAGCGGCTCGACAGCCTGGTGCAGAAAGGCAAGCTCGACGCCACCCAGCGCGATGCCGCGCTTAGCCGACTGCATCCAACGACGTCACTCGAGGCGGCCGGCCGCGCCGACTTCGTGATCGAAGCCATCACCGAGAACTTCGAGGCAAAGCAGGACCTCTTCAAGCGACTTGACGGCGTCTGCAAGCCGGAGGCGATTCTCGCCAGCAACACCTCGTCGATTCCGATCACCCGCATGGCAGCCACCACCAAGCGGCCCGACCGCTTCATCGGGATGCACTTTTTCAACCCGGTGCCGGTGATGCCGCTGGTGGAGCTGACGCGCGGACGTGAGACATCGGAGGCAACGCTGGCGACGACCCTTGAGCTCTCGCGGTCGCTCAACAAGACGCCCATCACCTCGCTGGACTATCCAGGCTTCATCGTCAACCGAATGCTGGTGCCCTTTATCAACGAGGCGATCCGGGCGCTGATGGAGGGGCTCGGAACCCGTGAGGACATCGACCAGGGCGCCCGGCTCGGCCTGCACCATCCGATGGGCCCACTCGAGCTGGCCGACTTCGTCGGCCTCGACACCCACCTCTACATCTGCGGCGTTCTGTACGAAGGGCTGCACGATCCGAGATTCGCCGCGCCGCCGCTGCTGCGCCAGCTGGTCGACGCCGGCCACTTCGGGCGCAAGACCGGTCGCGGCTTCTATCGCTACGGCCCGGACGGGAGCCGGCAGCCCGACTGATAATCGCGCCGCCTTTTCACATCGGAGGTGCCTATTGGCACAGACCCGCGATCAGCGCTTTGGTGCGGCGCGTGTAGGTTTCAATCCCGCCGGCCGACGAGTGAAACTCGGCGGTGTCCGGCGGGACCACGATCATGTACCCGACGTCTTCTGGCTGGGCAAACCCCGGCGGGGGGTTGGCAAGCTTGTTTCGCTGCGCCGAGTCCACCGCATCCCAGAAGCTGCCGTCGAAGTCAGGGCCCGTCGGATAATCGAGGCCGCAGTGGGTCAGCAAGACGAAGCGGTACTTCAGGCCCGCCGTCACCTGCCCGGAGACCGGGAAGAAGAGGAAGCGGTGGCCGGGACCAAGGACGGGGATGCGGGTGAGCGTCCCGGTGCTCGCTGGCAATGGCTCGATCTTGCCGAACGGCCCGGCGGGATTGCGGACGAACAGGACGCTGGCGACCACCAGCAGCACGACGGCGACCCCGGCGGCACCGGCTTTGACCTGCTTGGGCAACCCGCGAAGCCAGGTGAGCAACCGGCGCAGTCGGGTGGGCGACCTGCGCAACTGCTGCCATTGCCAGCGGGCCACGGCAGACGCGACCGGGCGCCATCGATCCATGCCTGAATGACGCGAACGGCAGGCGATTTCCTGTCGGGTTGGTCACCCGCGGGCGGGCCGGGCGGCGGGGGCCGCTCGCGGGGAGTTGGCGCGCCGACGCTGCACCAGGGCGACCCCGAACAGGGTCAGCGCGACCAGGAACGAGGCCGCCGCCAGGATGGCGGCTCCCGCCCCGAATCCGGCCCAGATGACACCGCTCTTGGAGGCCACCGTTGTCAGGCTGGTGCCGCCTTTGAGGAGGTGCAACGAGATGAACGAGTACCAGATGATGAAGGTGGCCAGCATGATGAGCAAGGCCCCTACCCGACGCAGGCGCGCGATCCATAGCCCGCCCACCAGCCAGAGTGAGGCGGTCACGGCGGCGGAAAAGGTCGCATCCTCCGCGTTCGCCGTCCCGAAGTCGCCGCGTCGCAGGCTGTCGGTGGAGTAGAGGATGACCAGGATCGTGCCAAGGACTGCGACGATCAGCAGCGGTAGTGTCTGCAGGCGACGGCGGCGACCCGTCGGGTGACTCCACGACACGGTCGCGGCCATCGCCGTCAACGCGCAAGCGGGCAAGATGGCCATCAGCACGGGGGCGGTCCAGAGACCCTCGTGGAGGGAGAGAAGGTGGATATCGTACGGCGCCGACACGAAGTGGCCCGCTGAGACAACGCCGAATTCGATGAAGGCGATCAGTCCAGCGAGAAAGACCCCGATTCGAAGACCGCGCCAGGCGAGGACAAGGCTCGCCAACCAGATGACGTAGATCAACCCGGCGACTACCACGTAGTAAATGTCGACGTTGGTGCTATGACGCTCGGGGTAGAGGTTGACGCTGGCCAGCCCGATGGCGAGCACGCCGGCCGCCAACAACAGGACGCGGGCCGGCAAGACGAACGGGCCCTGGGCTCGTCCATCCGTCGGGCTCGGTCGCATCGCGAAACATTGTACGGGCGGCGTCGCTTTCGCTAGACTCACTGGCGGCACCTTGGTAAGGCAACCGCGCCGGCGGCGCGCATCGGTCGCGCTCAGCCCGGCACGTGGGTGGCGATCCGCCCGCGCAGCACTGGCCCTCATCGGTGGCATCACGCTGCTGGCCGTAGGGCTCGGCGTTTTTCGCGTCTGGTCCGCGATCCACGCCATCTCGCCACGGGCGCAGCCGGTCGACTTGATCACGATCGTGCACGCGCAGGCCGACGACCCCGGATCGCTTGGTTGGAAGATCAAGCACGACCAGCGCATCAACATCCTGCTGCTCGGCTATGGCGGACCCGGCCACGACGGCCCCTACCTGACCGACTCCGTGATGCTGCTCTCGATTCGCCCCGGCAGCCACGAGGCGATCATGATCTCGCTGCCCAGGGACCTGTGGGTGAATATCCCGGCCCTGCCCAACAACCGCTACATGTCGGGCAAGCTCAACAGCGCCTATGCCATCGGGATGGATCACAAGAATTACCCGAACGTGCGCAGCGACTGGAAGACCGACACTGGTGGCGGGGACCTGGCGGCGGCCACGATCTCGCAGGTGACCGGGCAACCGATCGACTACTGGGTGGGTGTCGACTTCAAGGCCTTCCGCGACGTCGTCAATGCCCTCGGCGGCATCAAGGTCGACGTCCCGACGACGCTGGACGATCCTTTCTTCCCAGCCGGCGAGTCGACCGGGACGATGCATATCCGAATCCCTGCCGGACCGCAGCAGTTCGACGGCGAGCGCGCCCTCGAGTACGCGAGGTCACGGGAGACCACCTCCGACTTCGACCGTTCGCGTCGACAGCAGCTGATCATGCTGGCGGTGCGACAGCGCACCTTCTCCCTGAATGCCGTCCCTCATCTCCTGTCGTTGCTGGGAGCGTTGCAGGACAACGTGCGAACCAACCTCCGCCCGGCGGAGATGCAGCAGCTCGCATCGCTCGCGGGCCGGATCAGGGACCAGGACATCCGGCGGGTAGCGATCGACACCTCGAACCTGCTCCGGAGCGGCTTCAACAGTAGCGGCCAGTACGTCCTCCAGCCGCTCGATCCCACCTATGGCGCCCTGCATCGGTATGTCGCGACGGCGCTGCCCGACCGGTCAGCGCTGGCGGGGCAGATCCCCTTCCAGGTACAGGACGGCAGCCGGCGTTACTGGCTCCCCTACGGCATCGGAACCCCGGCCAGCATCATGACCTCGCTCCTCCAGGCGGAAGGCTGGGGTGCGACCCTGGGACCCGCGCCGGCACAAAAGGTTGCCCAGACCCAGATCCTCGACGCGTCCGGTGGCAAAGCGGCCGCCACCGTCAGCTGGCTGCAGGATTACTTTGGCGGCGTGGTGACGACCGTACCGGCGCCCTCCAGCGGGGCGAGCGTCACCGTTGTCCTGGGCTCGGATTTCACCCTGAAAACCTTCCCGGCTCCGGGCAATTCCTAGGGTCGCCAGCGCGAACGCGCGCTGATAGGATTGAATTCGAAATGAGTTTGGCCGGTGCCCTGCTTTCCGGCGACGTCCGGGCGCTGGCGCGGGCCATCAGCCTGGCGGAGGATCGGGACCCGCAGGCGAGCCAGCTGGTGGCCGAGCTGCAGCCGCACACCGGGGACGCCTACCTGGTCGGGCTGACTGGAGCGCCGGGAACGGGCAAGAGCACCCTGGCGGACGCCCTGGTCAAGGTGATTCGCGATCGTCAGCACACGGTCGGCGTGATCGCCGTCGACCCGAGCAGCCCCTTTACCGGGGGCGCCGTCCTCGGTGACCGCATCCGGATGGCCCGCCACACGCTGGACAAGGGCGTCTTCATTCGCAGCATGGGCGCCCGCGGGCACCTGGGTGGGCTGGCGGCCGCCACCCGCGAAGCGATCCACCTGCTCGATGCCTATGGTCGCGACGTGGTCCTGGTGGAGACGGTCGGCGTCGGCCAATCGGAGCTCGAGATCTCGACCATCTGCGACACGGTCGTCCTCGTCTTGATGCCCGAATCGGGTGACGCCGTGCAGAGCATCAAGGCCGGCATCCTGGAGATCGCCGATGTCTTTGTGATCAACAAGACGGACCTGGGTGGCGCGGAAAAGACACGGCGCCTGATCCAGGACGCGATCGGGCTCGGGCCCAAACAGGCCTGGCGGCCGCCGATCGTCCTGGCCAGCGCGGTCAAGGAGGAGGGGATCGATCGGCTCTGGGATGCGATCCTCGAACATCAGGCCTACCTCAAGGACAGCGGGACGCTCGCCACCCGCCGGCAGCAGCGTCTGAAGCAGGAAGTCGTTGCGCTGGTTGCCGACCGCGCCCGCGAAGACGCGTGGCGGGTCCTGGATGGAGACACGGCCGTCGGCCGGAAGCTGCGCGAAAACCGGAATGGGAAACTAAACCCGTACGCTCTCGCCGAGGAAGTCCTCGGGCAGCGGGCGCCCCAAGGAGGTAGCTGATGGCGCTTCGTCGCAAGACGGCCTACGAGGAATGGTTAGCGCGCTACCGGAGCGCCAAGCTGGCGCCGAACGAGAAGGCCGCGACCATGTCGGGGGTGCCGCTCCAGGCGCTCTACACCCCCGACGACCTGGAGGGGTGGAGCTACGACGAGAAGCTGGGTTACCCGGGCGAATTTCCCTACACGCGGGGCGTCTACCCCTCGATGTACCGCGGGCAGCCGTGGACGATCCGGCAGTTTGCCGGCTACGGCACCGCGGAGGAGACCAACCGTCGCTATAAGTTCCTGCTCGCGCAAGGGCAGAAGGGCCTCTCCGTGGCGTTCGACATGCCGACCTTGATGGGCTACGACTCCGACGATCCGCTCGGTGCAGGCGAGGTCGGCCACTGCGGTGTGGCGATCGACTCGCTCGAAGACATGGAGACGCTCTTTAGCGGCATTCGCCTGGACCAGATCACGACCTCCATGACGATCAACTCGCCGGCGGCGATTCTCTACGCGATGTACATCGCGGTCGGCGAGAAAGAGGGGGTGTCGCTTGCCCAGCTGGGTGGCACCTTGCAAAACGACATCCTCAAGGAGTACATCGCGCAGAAGGAGTACATCTTCCCGCCAGAGCCCTCGATGCGGCTGGTGGTCGACACCATCGTCTTCGCGGCCCGCCATATGCCGCGCTGGAACGCCGTGTCCATCTCCGGCTACCACATCCGCGAAGCCGGATCGACGGCCACCCAGGAACTCGCCTTCACCCTGGCCGATGGCATGGCCTACGTCGAGGCATCGATCAAGGCCGGGCTGAAGGTCGACGAGTTCGCGCCGCGCCTCTCGTTCTTCTTCGATTCGCACATCGATTTCTTCGAAGAGATCGCGAAGTTCCGCGCGGCCCGCCGCCTCTGGGCCCGCATCATGCGCGACAAGTACGGCGCGCGCGATCCCAAGTCCTGGATGTTGCGCTTCCACACCCAGACCGCCGGCGTCTCGCTGACGCGCCAGCAGGTGGAGAACAACATCACCCGCACCGCCTATGAGGCCATGGCGGCGGTGCTGGGCGGGACCAACTCGCTGCACACCAACTCTATGGATGAGGTCCTGGCCCTGCCCACCGAGCGAGCGGCCCAGATCGCCCTGCGCACCCAGCAGGTGCTCGCCCACGAGACCGGCGTCACCAACACCATCGATCCCCTGGGCGGCTCGTATTTCATCGAGCAGCTCACCGACGAGATGGAGAACGGCGCGCAACGCTACTTCGACCAGATCGATGAGCAGGGCGGCGTGCTGCGATGCATCGAGAACGGGTTTTTCCAGCGCGAGATCGCCGATGCCGCCTTCGAGTTCGAACGGAAGTTGGAGGCGAACGAACGCATCATCGTTGGGGTGAACGCCTACAAGGACGGCGAAGGCGGGGAGGTGCCAACTCTACGCATCGGGCCCGACACCGAGCAGGGACAGGTCCGCCGCGTGAAGGCCGTCCGGGCGCGGCGCGACGACACGAGTGTCGCCAGCCGGCTCGAGGAGCTGAAGACGGCGGCGCGTGGCACGGAGAACCTGATGCCGCACCTGCTCAACTGCGTCAAGGCCTACGCCACCGAGGGAGAGATCATGGCAGCGCTCAAGGAGGTCTTCGGCGTCTACCGGGAGCCGATTCTGTTCTAAATGATGCGCCTGCGCTTCTCCCTGATCGGCCGCGCCCTGGCGCTGGTGGCGATAGTTGTCATCGTGCTGCTGTACGTGATGCGGTCATGACAGCCAGAGTCCTCACCGCCAAGGTCGGGCTCGACGGGCACGACCGCGGGGTCAAAGTGGTATCACGCGCGCTGCGTGACGCCGGGGTCGAGGTGATCTACGCCGGGCTGCGGCAGACTCCGGAGATGGTGGTGGAGGCCGCCATCCAGGAAGACGTCGACGCCATCGGTGTCAGCCTGCACAGCGGCGCCCACATGACGCTCATCCCCCGCATCCTCGAGCTGCTCAAGGAGCGCAACGCCACCGACATCGTGGTCTTCGGCGGGGGCATCATCCCCCAGGACGATGCCAGGGAGCTCAAGAAGATGGGCGTGGTCGAGATCTTCGGCCCCGGGACATCCCTTCAGTCGATCATCGACTTCGTCAACAAAGGTTTTAAGGCGGCGTGATCGCGGCCGCGCCGCGCAAGCTGGGGCGCTTCGAGCTCCACTGTCTGAGCGACGGGCACTGGCGAATGGACGGCGGCTCCGTCTTTGGCGTCGTCCCGAAAGTGATGTGGGAAAAGCTGAAGACCCCGGACGCCCGCAATCGCATCTTGATGGCCACCAACTGCCTGCTGGTGCGGACCCCGGACGCCAACATTCTGATCGAGGCGGGCATTGGACCGAAGCTCTCCGAGAAGGAACGGGACATCTACGCCTACGAGCGCGACCCGGGTCTTCCGGACGCGCTGGCCGGCGCCGGGCTAACCCCGGGAGATATCGACCTCGTCGTGCTCAGCCACCTGCATTTCGACCACGTCGGCGCCCTGGTCACCCCCGGGCGCGATGGCGAGCTGACCCCGCTCTTCCCGCGCGCGCGTCATGTCGTCCAGGCCCGCGAGCTGGAGGCCTGGCACCACCCGGATCCACGCAGTAAACCCTCCTACAAAGCCGAAAACCTCCGCCTCCTCGAGGAGGAGGGGCGCCTGCACATCGTCGACGGCGACCAGGAGGTCGCACCCGGCATTCGGGTGCGGGTCACCGGCGGCCATACGGCCGGCCACCAGGCGGTCTATGTCCAGGACCAGGAGCAAACGGTCGTCTTCACCGGTGACTTCCTCTTCATGCGCGCCTTCCTGAAGCTGAACTGGGTGAGCGCGCTCGACCTCTTTCCGTTGGAGGCCATGGAGCGCAAGGCCGGGTTCCTTAACGAGGCCGCGCGCGAGCGCTATCTGATCTGGCTCTATCACGAAACCGAGCAGATGCTCGGTTACTGGACCGGAGAGGGGTTCGAACCGGTCAGCTAACGATCAACAAGACTTCGGAACCACAGCGCTCGCACTCGCCCCGGACGACGTAGTTACCAGTTTTCAGGTCCATCGCCGATGGGCGCAGAATGCCGACCGCCTGGCGGCAGGCGCGGCAGTTCGCCTTCATCGGGGCAACCGGCACGTCCGGCGGCTGGAAGGTCCAGGTGTGCGGGGCGACCTGGTGCATGGTTGGGTGGGCTATGGCCATGAAAGCGCTCCACCTTCTGTAACGCCGGCCATCGTCAAAGGGCTCTGCGCCTTTCGGACCGGATCGCTACGGCAAACCGCGTAGGAGGCGAGGGCGGTTGCTTAGTAGACGAGGACCTGGGTGCCGGTCGGCGTCCAGTTCCACAGCCATTGCATGTTTCTGAACGGGACGTTGACGCAGCCATGGGTGCCCGTGTCTTCGCCGGTCGGGTCATAGTGCGGACCGTTGGTTCCGGGGCCGTAGCGGGAGCGCCAGGAGGCGTCGTGGATCCCGTCACCGCCGTTGAACCACATCACCATTTGGACTTTGCTGTCGGGGTACCAGTACGCCGAGCCCTTCGGCCAGGGCGAATGCATCGTCCAGGGCGAGACTTTCCAGTAGACCTTGAAGTTGCCCGGATCCGTTTCGAGGCCGGGCCGGCCGGTCGTCACGTAGCTCCAGAAGACTTGCTGGCCGTGCTCGTAGGCGCGAATCACCTGTTCGCTGAGCGAGATCGTCAGGGCCTTGTCGGGCAGGGTCCGCGTCATGGCGTCCTGCAGCACCTTGTGCTGAACCTGCAGGCCGCCGTTGACCTGCTCCAGGTCGGTGGTACTGCTGACGGTGTTCAACTTTGCGGCCAGCTTCTGCACATGCAGGTCAACGATCGAAACGTCCATCTGGAAAATCCTGGCGGTCTGGAGGTCCGCTTGAACCTGCGTCAGCGCCGCGTTCGCACCGGTTTTGGCCAGGGCGGGATCGCCGTGGTCCGCGGCCGCGGCCTGCGCGACATACTGGGCGACCAACGTGTTGGTGGCCTGCTGGTCCGCGATGATCAAGGCGAGCTTCGAGACCGGTGCTTTCAACTCGGTGCTCACCGCACGGTAGGCGTGGACAGTGGTGGCCACGTCAACCTCGATCTGGGCTTTCGACGGCAGGCCATCGTATTCGACCAGCAGCTGTTCGTCGACACCGATCTGCTTAGCCTTTTGCACCGCAGTGGTGAGTTGGGTGACCGATGTTTGGGCGGCATCGCGGGTCTCGGAGACCAGCTTCTGCACCCGGGTTTGGAGCTGATCCTTGATCTGGGCTTCCTGGGCGGCCGCGCGGCTGAAGAACGCGATCCGGTCCTGATTGAAGGGGGCCGACGTGGCGGGCGGGGCCGCGGTGGCGGTCGTCAGCTCCTGGCGCTGCAGATCCGAATATTCGGCGGCATCGAGGCCGACTTCAATCGCATGGCTTTGAGCCGCCAGGACCTCGGCCCGAGCGGCATGGAAATCTTGCTCCGCAAAGGCCTCGCGAACCTGCTGAACGAAGATCAAGGCGGCGACCAAGGCGAAGGTTCCCAGGACCACCCCGATTCGTAACGCGTTCTGGCGTACCAGTCTAAGAGTTGCTACCAGCACCGTTGTCACCCGATTTTAGGGCCATCTTGCACAATCAGTAACGGCCAAATGGCGCAAAAGTTCCGGTGAAGGCCCCTTCAACGGCCGCCAAACGCTGTGTTAAGATGGGCGCCGCCCAATACGATCCGAAGGAGGAATTTCGCTGGCGACTGCCACCCCTGTCACACTCAACCTCGAGCCTCGCGCCGACCGTGGCCGCCACCTCCAGGCGCTGCGTCGCCAGGGTCGCCTCCCCGCCGTCGTATACGGCCACAATGTCGACGCCGTGACGGTGCTGGTGGACGGGCGCGAGTTCGTCAAGGCCTTTCAAAAGGTCGGTCGCAACCAGCTTGTCGACCTCCAGCTGGGCGACGAACCGGTTCGAAAGGCGCTGATCCGCGAGGTGCAACGCAACCCCCGCGACGGCGATCTGCTCCACGTGGATTTCTATCAGGTGAACCTTACCGAGAAGATCGAGTCGGAGGTGCCCATCGAGATCGAGGGCGAGGTCGAGCTGGTCTCCAAGGGTGAGGCCGACCTGCAGCGCGGGCTACACGCCCTCAAAGTGGAATGCTTGCCCACCGACCTCCCACCGGTCATCACCGTCGATGTTTCCGGCTTGAAGGAGATCGACGACGAGATCCGCGTCAAAGACCTGAAGGTGCCGCCCGGATGCGAGTTCCTCGATGAGCCCGAAGACCTGATCGTCAAGGTCGCGGCGCATCGCGAAGAGGTCGAGGAAGCCGCGCCCGCTCCCGCCACCGCCGAGGTGCCGGTCGTCGGCGAGACCGAAGCTCCCTCGGAAGGCGCCGAGGGCGAAGCCCCGACCGAGAGCTAACCACAGGCGTCCCTAGAATGGGCGCCATGTGGGATTGGATCCTCGGACACTGGGAGGACCCGGGGGCCAAATTCGTCGAGGGCATCCTGCTTGTTTTGCTCAGTGTGGTTGTGGCGAGCGTGGTTCGTCGGATGCTTCGCAACCAACTCAAGCGGCCCCACATCGACCCACAGGTCGCCCTACTCGTTTCCAGGATGGTGTACCTGGCGGTCGTGCTGCTGGGTGTCATCGCCTCGTTCACCTGGTGGTTCGGCAACCCCACGCTCGTGTTCGGCGGCTTCGGCTTCCTGGCCCTCGCCTTCAGTCTGGCGTTCCAGGACATCCTGAAGAATTTCATCGCCGGCATTTTCATGCTGCTCGAACGCCCATTCCGGCTGGGTGATGAAATCACGGTCGACAATCACACTGGCATCGTCGAAAACATCGAGATGCGCGCCACCACGCTCCGAACCAGTGATGGCGAGCAGGTGATCACGCCGAACTCGCTGGTCTATACGGGAACCATCATCAACCGGACGCGCTACCCGACGCGAATGTTCACCTTGACGGCGAAGGTTCCCGATGGCATCGTGGTCGACGGCTTGGTCGAGCGCCTGCGAGAGGAACTCAAGAACCGGCCTGACCTGTCCAAGGACCCACCCCCCCACATCGGGCTCCAACCCGGCGTCGACGGCGGGCTGACCCTCGAGGTGCGGTACTGGCTCGATTACCGGAAAAACGACCCGCTGGCGACCCAGGCCGCGATCGGCCAGCAGATCTACCGCATGATTCACTCACCCGACGCCGCGTCCAAACGATAACGGCACCCCTTCGTCGGGCGTTCGCCCGCTTCGCCGCTTTCAGTCCGGCGGCCCGCCAATTCCTTGCCTACGCGTTGCTCGTCGGGATCGGCTGGGCCATCTTCAACCTGGTCTTCAACCTCTATATGAGCGCACTCGGTTTTTCGAACGACGTTATCGGCCTCTTCAACTCGCTCCCTGCCGTGGCCCTGCTGCTGGTCGGCATCCCCTTTGCCGCCATGGCCGACCGGATCGGCTATCGCATCTTCCTGCTCGGTGGTGGCCTTGTCGCGATCCTCGCCTCGGTCGTCCTTGCCCTCGTCGGGACGCCGCTGATTGCGGTGCTGGCTGCGGGAACCTTCGCCCTCGCCGTCATCGTGCTGCAGGTGCTCGGGAGCCCGCTGCTGGCGCAGGTGAGTGGCGAGAACGAGCGGGTCACCCTCTTCTCGCTCAATCAGTCGCTGTCCTGGGCGGCGGCGCTGGTGGGAGATGTTCTCGGCGGCGTCATTCCTGAGGCAACCGCCCGAGCGACGCACACCTCGAGCGCCTCAGCGCCAGCCATTCGGTCGGCCTTCGTCGCCATGACCATCCTGATCGTCCTCAGCCTTCCCTTTCTGGTGGGTTTGGCTCGAACGGCGGGCATGCGGCCGGCGGCCGCCTTCCCGGTTCGTGAGCTGCTCAAGATCGATCTAGCGCGCTTTGGCCGCATCCTGCTGCCCGGCCTTGTGCTTGGAATCGCGGCCGGCATGTACCTCAATTTCACCCAGCTGTACCTTTTGCAGCGCTTTGGTCTGACGCCGGGTCCGATCGGCGTGATCTTTGCCGTGGGCGCCGCCCTGACGGTGATCGTGACCCTCGCCGCGCCGGCGGTGGGCCGGCGATTCGGCGTCACGCGCACCGTCGGGGTCTCCCAAGTTCTCGGCGCCCCCCTCGTCCTGGCGCTGGCCTTCGTCATGGTGCTGCCGGTCGCGGTCGTGATCATGTACGTGCGCCAGCTGGCGCTGAACTTGCAGGGCCCCCTCGGCCAGGTCTTCGGCATGGAATACGTCGACGCGCGTGAGCGCGCCCGGCTCGCTACGGCACAGGTGGTCGTCAGCGGCATCGGCGTGGGTGGCATCGGGCCCCTCGTCAGCGGCTACCTGCAGGTGCGAGGCGGCTATCAGCTGGCCTTCTCGGTGAGCGCCGCGTTCTACCTGCTGGCTGGAGTGATCTTCTTATTGCTTTTCGGCAGAACCCGTCTCCCTTCCGAAGCCCGGTAGAGTCGCGGGTAGCTCGTCGAGCGACTCAATCACGGCATAAGCTAATGCCGATTCCGGTCTGTCTGACAGCGCTTCCGCCCACAAGCCTCGCCGCAAATAGATCGCGTACATTCCGGCGGCAGCAGCCGGGGCAACATCGTTGTCCACACGATCCCCCACGTACACCAGTCGGTCGGGCGCGAGTCCAAAGGCTGTGGCGACGCGCTCGAAAAACCTTGGATCCGGCTTTTCAATACCCCATCGCTGGGACGAACCGATCATGTCCAAACCCAGGCCACTGCCCGCCAGAAATCGCTCGACGTCGACGGACATGTTGCCGGCGGCGCCAGTCTTGAAGCCGGCGGCTTTAAGCCGGGCTATGCACCGTGAGGCATCGGGATATACATCAGAGGACCGGAATTCGTCAGGGAGGCCAGCCTGCCGGCGGGCCTCCCTCGCCTCCTTAAGATCGAAACCAGGGTGCAGTCGTCGCAGGGATTCCACATGATGCACGCCTTCAGCGATCACGCTCCGCATGCTGGCCCAGAGTTCCTCGGGTTCGACCGCCAGCCACTCGGCCCACTCGCGCCAGCGTCGCGTCTCATCAATAAGGGTGTAGCCGACGTCGAAAACCACGCCTTTGATGAGGCGGCTCATTGACGGACGGATGCGGCGGGTGCCAGTGGGCCAAGTCCGGTACCCAACTCACGATCGGCAAATGCGAAGGCCGCTACCACCGCAGGCGCGATCGAGGGGCCGCGAGGGGTGCGTGTCGGGTCGGGCGTGAAGCGGACGAAGCCTCCGATGTTGGAAGGACCAACAAGAAGGCTGGCATCGGCTTGCTCACCGGTCGCGGCGAGGCGGTAGCCACCATTTGTGCGGCACAGCCGGTGTTCGTGGCTCTCAGTCTCCACCTTCCGCATCGTGGTCCAGCCACCTCCGGACCGATGCGTATCGGCTCCTTCCACCAGCATGGCTTCGAGTTCGCGCGGCCGGTAGTCCAGCATTTCTCCACCCTGTAGCGCCTGGCAGATGAGGATCAGTGGTAGATCGGGAAGCCCACGGGCCATGACGCTCATCCCGGCGCCGAACCGAGGATTCAGCTCGGTCGGCTGGAATCCTTCCTCGCTCATAACACCATCGATGGTGAACGTCCCCGGCCCGATCTGCGCCCGAAAGGCCTCCCCAACGCGACGCGCGACGTCGCGCATGTAATCGCGGTCGGCGTCGGTGGGATCCCAATAGGTGGCCGCGCCAGCGTAGAGAAATTTCGTATTCGTGCCGGGACGCAGGGTAACCAGCTCGACCGGCCGAATGGTCGCGATGTAGTCGGGGAAGACAAGCCCGTGAATGCTGCAGGGTACGCCTTCGAGGAAGGGCATGATGCGGACTCGGTTGCAATGTTCGCCGAAGAAGGCCAGCGCCTCGGTGATATCCGACTCTAAGCGAACCCATCGAATCAGGTGAGCGCCGCCGTGGAGCCCGTCGCGCGCGTCGCCTGCCCAGACGGTGCCGTGTCCGCGCTCCAACTGGTCGTGCGCGCCGCGGACGGCGCTGATGGAGAGTGGCGCTATAACCGAGGGCGAACGCGCAACACCGAGCCGATCCCAGAAGGCATCGATCTGGGTCTTATCTTCCAGGGCAAGCGACGCAGCCGGCCTGGCGCCCCATACCTGGCGCCCGGCCATTTTGCTCGGAATCGGCCCGAGCGTGACGATCGGTGCAAGGACCAGGGCGCGGCGGTCGGGATCGTAGCGATCCATCGCCGCCGCCACCTCGCTTGGCGGGTTGGCCATCAATGCCTCGACCGCGTGCAGCTCGGCAACCACATCCGGAGACCGATGCGTAAGGATCATCCAGTCGGCATCGTCGTGGTTCGGGAAGGGACCTGTACCAGGTCCGGAGGCGATCACCAGGCAACGAGACGATCCAAAGCGACGGAACCTGGCGACGGCGTCGGTCGTCCCGGCCAAGGGGAGCCCGACGATGATGACCTGCCGGTCCTTGAAGATCCCTCGAAAGACCTCCTGGTAGTGGCTGGCGTCGACCATGCCTGCTAGGTCAGCTGTCCGAGCGCCAGGAGGTTGCCCTCGCTATCCCGGAACCATGCCGCCTTCTCGTACCCGAGATCGGCGATGCCGTGGTTGGTCTTGAGACCAGGGAAGTCGTACTCCTCGAAGTGGACGCCGCGACCCTTGAGCTTGGCGACGGTGTAGACAATGTCCTTCACGAACCAGGCCATCTGGGTATGTTGTCCGGAGGGGCGTCCGCCACTGAGGAATAAGAGAAATCCGGTGGTGCCGTCGCCTTCATAAAAGAGTGTGCCCTCGACCTCACGGGTCGGCCTCAGCCCCAGCTTCTCCGCGTAGAAAGCTTTTGCTCGCGCGAGATCCTCCACTGGCAGCGTCGCCTTGGCGATCGCGGCGTTCAGCGTGTCCATCGGAAGATCTTAGAGCGGGCTCTATAGTCAGTTGATGGCCCAGGAGACACTGTTCCCGGCTCCGCCAGATTCCACGCCGAAGGACCAGCCGCTGGCGGCGCGCATGCGGCCGCTGGCGCTCGACGAGTTCGTCGGCCAAGAGCACCTGGTTGGCCCGGAGCACGAGCTGCGCCGGGCCATCGAGGAGGACCGGGTGGGTTCGATGATCCTATGGGGACCGCCCGGCAGTGGGAAGACGACCCTGGCCAGGCTGATCGCCCGGGTTACGTCATCTCATTTTGTTCCGCTCAGCGCGGTCAGTGCCGGTGTCGCCGACCTGCGGCGCAACATCGAGGAGGCTCGGCTGCGGCGGGCTCAGTCAGGTCAGCGAACCATCCTTTTCATCGACGAGATCCACCGCTTCAACAAAGGCCAGCAGGACGCCGTGCTGCCCTACGTCGAGGAGGGCGTCATCACGCTCATCGGCGCCACCACCGAGAATCCCTCCTTCGAAGTCAATGCGGCGCTCCTTTCGCGCACCCGCGTATTTGTGCTCGCCGCGCTCGACGACGTCCAGGTTGGGGCGATCGTCGACCGGGCCGTATCGGACCCGGATCGCGGGCTCGGCAAGCGGCACGTCGACCTCGAGGCCGATGCCCGGGCGGCTCTGATCCGGGTGGCCAACGGCGACGCGAGGGTTGCCCTCAACGGGCTCGAGGCGGCAGCGGCACTGGCCCGTCCCCGGCAAGGCCGGCGGCTGGTGACCGCTGCGCTGGTCGAGGAGGCGGTCCAACGGAAGAACCTGCTCTACGACCGCGCCGGCGAGGAGCACTACAACATCATTTCGGCGCTGCACAAGAGCCTGCGGGACAGTGATCCCGATGCCTCGCTGTACTGGCTGGGCCGGATGCTCGAGGCAGGCGAGGACCCGCTCTACGTGGTCCGTCGGCTGATCCGGTTTGCGTCTGAGGACATCGGCCTTGCCGACCCACAGGCGCTCACCCAGGCGGTGGCGGCACAGCAGGCGGCCCACTTCATCGGCATGCCCGAGGCGAACCTGGCACTGGCGCAGGCCGTCGTCTACCTAGCAACCGCCCCCAAGAGCAATGCGTTATACGCCGCCTACGCGGCGGTTCAAGAAGACGTCGAGCGGACGCGCGCCGACCCGGTCCCACTCCACCTGCGCAATGCGCCGACACCGCTGATGCGAAAGATCGGCTATGGCAAGGGCTACCGGTACGCCCATGATTACGACGAGGCCCAGGTGGAGCAGCAGCATCTGCCCGATGCCATCAAAGATCGGACCTACTACCACCCCTCAGACCGCGGCTACGAGAAGGCCGTTCAGGAGCGACTTGACGCCTTCGAGGCGGCACGTCGCAAAACCAAAAAGACCTAGGGTCAGCTCTCGACGTGTGGCCGAAGGGCCGCGTAGCCGTTCGCCATCACCTGCTCGTGATTCCGCGCCAGCGCACGCTTCCCCAGCCGCGCGACCAGGTTGAGGATGGGGTTGGTCGTCGCCACATCCCAGTAGTAGAGGACCTTGACTGCCCCTGGCCCAGTTTCAGAGAACTCCCAGCGCCCGGTTCCGACCAGGTCGCCGGTCGAACGCAAAAGGATGTGACGATACTCCTCAGCCTCGGTTACTTCGAGCGCGTAGTTGAGGCTGTAGGGTAGGGAGCCGCGTACCTCACACGCGATCACCGAGCCGACAGACTTGCCGTCGCCGCGCGTGATCTGGACGCGGCGGAAGTTCTTCCACCACCCCGGATAGCGCTCGATGTCGAGCACCACGGACCATACCTTCTGGAGTGGCGCCTTGAAGCGCCAGTCGGTTACGAAATGGTAGGGCTCAGGCAGCTTGTGTCCCCCATCCCGGCCCTCCCCCCTCGGCGAGGGGGGAGGGTGAAGTAAGTTTTTGCGCGGCTAGAACCCGTGGTTCTTGACCCAGGTGGCAGCCACATCCGCCGGGTCTTGCTTATCGACGTCGGCGCTCTTGTTCATGCCGGTCAGATCAGGCGTGTTCAGCTTGCTGTCGATGCTATTGAGCAACGCCGTGACCTCACTGTTGGCCACCGCCGACCGAATCAGCGGCACGATGTTGTCGGCCTGCTGCAGATGCTTGTCGTCATCGAGAACGACCAGGTTGTTGGCTGAGATCCCGCCGTCGCTCGAGAAGACCAGGCCGATGTTGATGGCCCCGCTCTTGAAGGCGGCATAGGTGAGTGGTCCGCCCGCGTCCAGTGCCTTGAAGTCCTTGAAGTGCAGCCCGTAGGTCGAGACCAGGCCCTGCTGGCAGAACGGACGCTGCGGGCACTCGGGTGGTCCGCCCAGGGTCCATCCACTGGCGACCGCGGACACGTCCGACAGCTTGACCAGGTGATTCTGATCGGCCTCGGCCTTGGTGACGGCGAAGGCATTCTGATCGACCGCCGGCGACGGATCGAGCGCCTTGACGCCCTTCGAACTCAAGACCGAATTGAGTTTCTGGACGTTCGCCTGCCCATCGGTTCCTGCGTCCGCAGCGACACCCTGCTTCTTCTCGACAAACGTCAGATCGGTTGCCGCGTAGCCGGCGTAAAGGTCGATCTGGCCGTTCTCCAGCGCTGGCTCGACGATCTCGCGGTTGCCGAGCTTATCGCGATAGACGACCGTGTAGCCCTTGTTCTTGAGCGCGCCACCATAGATATGCGCCAAGATGATGCTCTCCGAGAAGTTGAAGGACGCGATCGTGATCGTGCCCTTCGGGCTCGCGGAGCTGGACGGCCCACCCGTCGAACCACACGAGGTCGTGACCAGGGCCAGGGCGACCATGCTGGCGCCCAGGACGAAGATTCGCTTCAAAAACATTTGCTCCACCTCCAAGAAAATGACCGAAAAAACTACGCCGCCATCGCCGGGTCGAGTGCTGATCCTATGGGCTCCTCCTTCCGGATTGATTTTGTTGGACGTAGGCCAGCCGGCGTGCTCAGGCGCTGGACGCCGGCGAGCGAGAATTCGACGATCAGTGAGAGCACGGCGACCATGATGGCGCCGGCGAACATCATCGGGTAGTCCTGCAGCCCGAAGCCATCCACGATGAAACGACCCAGCCCACCCCATGCGACCAGCGCGGCCAGGGTCGCGGTCGCCACGACGTTGACGGCCGACGTGCGGATGCCCGCCATGATGAGCGGCAGCGCGATCGGCAGTTCCACCCGTAGCAGCACGGCGCGTTCCCGCATCCCCATCCCGCGCGCCGCCTCGCGCACGTCGGCGTCGACCTCGCGCATCCCGATGTAGCTGTTGGTGACGATCGGTGGAATGGCGAGGGCAACCAGCGCGATGAACGCCGGTAGCGCGCCGATGCCGAAGAGTTCGACCGCGATCACCAGCACCGCGAACGATGGGACGGCCCGCCCGATGTTGGAGATGTTGATGGCGAGGATGCCGCCGCGGCCGTAATGCCCGATGGCGATTCCGACCGGCAGGGCGATCAGGGCAGCGGTCAGCACTGAGGCGCCTGACATTGCCAGGTGCTCGACGGTGCGATGGGGGATGCCACCGTCGCCCTGCCAATGGGCGCTGTTGAGGAACCACTGCAAGACCTGGTTGGCGAAGTTCATGTGGTCGCTCGCCCACGGGACCAGGGGGTCACGATGCGCTCGGCGCCCGCCAGGCTGAGGTCGGCCACCACGGCGAGGATGACAGAGAGCACCGTCCCCACGACCAGCGGAGTTTTGAAATCGCGCAGGAGTCCGTCGTAGATCAGGCTCCCCAGGCCGCCTTCGCCGATCAGGGCGGTGACGGTCACGAGCCCGATGGTGGTGACGGTCGCGATGCGGACGCCGGCCAGGATAGCCGGGACCGCCAGGGGTAGATCGATGCGCACCAGCTCGGCAAGCGGACGATAGCCCATGCCCCGGGCCGCCTCACGGACGTCATCGGGCACCGAGTTGAGTCCGACCACGATGTTGCGAATCAGGATCAGCAGCGTGTAACTCACGAGCCCGATCTCGGCGGTGAGAACGGTGAACCCAGTGAAGGGCACGAGGGCCGAAAACAGTGCCAGCGACGGGATCGTATAGAGGATGCCCGTGACGGAGAAGATCGGCCCGCGAAACACTCGGCTTCGCCACGCCACCAGCCCCAGGGGGACGGCGATCACGAGGCCGACCACGACCGCGATCGCGGTGAGCTGGATGTGCTGGATCAGCGCAGCCGTGATGACGTCCGCATGCCCCGATATCCAGGACCACCGGATCCATGGGTCTTCGACGGCTCCCACGACCCCGGTGGCGAGCATTGCCCGATGCTAGCAGGGCCGTTGGGGCCAATCAATTTAGAGTAGAAGTTTCTAATGATTCGACTGGAACGGGTCAGCAAGCGCTATCCGGGCGGCCAGGTGGCGGTTCGGGAACTGACGATCGAGTTCCCCACCGGCCAGTTGACCATGCTGGTCGGCCCGTCCGGCTGCGGCAAGACGACCACGCTGAAGATGATCAACCGGCTGATCGAACCCAGCGACGGCCGCATCTTCCACGACGAGCAGGACGTTACGCACGTCGACCCGGTCGCGCTCCGCTTGCGCATGGGCTACGTCATCCAGAACGTTGGTCTCTTTCCGCACCTGAGCATCGCCGACAACGTCGCCACCGTCCCCCGGCTGCTGGGTTGGGACAAGAAACGGATCCAGCAGCGTGTCAACGAGTTGCTCGAGCTGGTTGGCCTCGACCCCGGTCAGTTTGGGCGCCGTTATCCGCATCAGCTTTCAGGCGGGCAGCGTCAGCGAGTCGGCGTCGCCCGTGCGCTGGGCGCCGACCCTCCCATCCTCTTGATGGATGAGCCGTTTGGCGCCATCGACCGGATCGCGCGCGAACGGCTGCAGAACGAATTCCTCCGAATCCAGCGCGAGGTCCGAAAGACCGTCATCTTCGTCACCCACGACATCGACGAGGCCATCAAGCTCGGTGACCGGATCGCGATCATGAACCAGGGCCGGCTGGAGCAGTACGACACGCCGGCGGCCATCCTGGCCAAGCCCGCGACCGACCTGGTGATCGACCTGCTGGGCCCCGATCGTGGGCTCAAGCGGCTGTCGGTGACGCCGATCGACATCAATGCGCTGGAGCGGCCGCCGGTCGTCCACGCCGACGATTCGCTCGCCGACGCGCGCCGGATGCTCGACAGCCGGTGGAATCGGGTGATCGTCGTCGATCGCAACGGCAAGCCGGTCGGCGAGTTGACAAAAGACGATGCCGAAGATGAGGGCCGGGTCGCCGATCGCGCTCGTCCTTTCGATGCCGTCATCGGCGCCGACCGGACGTTGTACGACGCCTTCTCGCAGATGCTGATTCATCAGGCCATCTGGGTGGCGGTGCTCGATGGGGACCAGTTCCGTGGCGTCCTCACCCCGGAATCCTTTGTCGCCGCGATCCAACGGGTGCCGGCGGAGCTGGAAGGGGCACGACGCTGACGACGGTGCCGGGCCAGCTCCGCTAGTGGCTGCGGACTGAGCTCTCCACGGCCGCCATCTTGTGGCGGATGTCGTCGTACGACCGATCCTCGACCGGCGTAAAGCGCCGGATCAGGCCACTCGCCAGCGCATCGCGGTCTGCCGCATCACCGCCGAGCGCACAGATGGCGTCGCCGGCCAGCGCCCGAATCTCGCCGGGTACCTGGCCCGTTGCCACCACCGGCGGAATCGTGGAGGGGCCGAGAACCGCAATCACCCGAACCTGGTTTTTGAGCTCGGGGTTGCGCCTGAACTCGACCGAGAGGACCTGGGAATCGATGGCCGATGCATCCACCTCGCCGGCGACCACGCGGCGGATTGACTCCTGGTGGCGGCCCGAGAAGGTGACGCTGCCGAAAAACGCCTCGGTTACGCCGATCTGCAGCAGGTGGTAGCGGACGAGCAGGCAGCCGGAGAGCGAATCCGGGTCGTTGTACGCCCAACGGCAACCGCGGAGATCGCTGAAGGTTGCGAGCCCGCTATCCCGACGCACGATGACGTCCGAAAAATAGATCGGGCGGTCCTGGTACCGCGCTTCATCCAATACTGGCGCCGCCAGTGGCTGCAGCATGCCCGGGCACTGCCCGGCTAGGCGGACATAAGGGAGGCCGCAGAGGAAGGCCAGGTCGACCGAACCATCCCGAAGCTGCTCGAAGTCTCGGCCCTCAATCAGCTCGGCCGGCACCCCGATGGCGCAACCGACGCGCGCCGCCACGGCAGCGTAGACCGAGGTCATGTTCGGTGCCAGAAAGTTTGCGAAGACGAGGGGTTTCACGGACGAGTCGACGGCAGTATTGCACAGACCGGTGCAATTTATTGCACGGCTGCCCGTCATCTTCTATACTCCGCAAAACACAGCCACGAGGTGACGCCGCCCATCGTCGGTCCGATCATCGAAAATCCCCTCCACGGCGAGCGCATCCGGTTCCTCAAGACTGTCCCTGAAACCAATGGCGAGCTGGTCCAGTACGAATCCTGGCTCGCGCCGGGCGGCACTGTCGGCGATCCCCATATCCACCCCATCCAGGAGTCACGCTTTACCGTGCTGTCAGGAACGGCGTCCTTTTCCATCCATGGGGCCCGCTTCGAGCTGGGGCAAGGCCAGCAGCTGACGATCCCGGCGCGAACCGCTCACTGTCTGTGGAACGCCGGCACCGTCGAGACCCACCTGCTGGTGGAGTTCCGGCCGGGCATGCTGAAACAGGAGTTCTCGGAAACCACCTTCGGTCTTGCCCGAGACGGCCGGCACCAGCTGCGTGGCATCGGGAATACCCTGCAGTGGGCCGTCATCGCCGCGGCGTACCGCCGGGAAACCCGCTCGCTGGGGCGGCCCCTATGGTTGCGACTCGGCCTCCCAGCCCTGGCCCCGGTCGGATGGATGCTGGGGTATCGTGCTCACTATCCGCGCTACTGCACCCGGGAAGCCGACCAGCTCGCCAGCTGACGCGCTGAGCGTTGACTGACACCGTTTACGACCTCGCGGTCGTCGGCGCCGGGGTCATGGGCGAATTTACGGCCGACTTCGCGCGCCGGCGTGGGGCAACGGTCCTGTTGCTGGACCAGTGGCGGATCGGCGATCCGCGAGCGGCTTCGTTCAGTCTGACGCGGTCGATCCGGAACGACTATATGGATCCGGTTTACGCGCGCCTGGCCTTCGAAGCCCGCAAGCTGTGGCTCGACTTCCAGCGGCAAATCGGCGAATCCATCCTGATCGAATGCGGCTGCCTCAACCTCGCCAAGGCGAGCGTCACGCCCGTCCTGTCCGAAACCTACGCGGAGCAGAGCTACCGTGTCCTCGAGGGGCTGCATCTGAAGGCCCAGGCCTTCGATCGCGAGGGCCTCAAGGCTCGTTTCCCTCAGTTCGACGCCGACCTCGGCCGGCTCGACGTCGAGGCCGGCGTCATGCGCGTCACCCCCGTCGTGACCGCGCTGCGCACTCGGCTCCGGGAGGCATCGGTCGTGATCGAGGAAAACACGCCAGTCCAACGCATCAGCCGGCGTGGCGGCCTGATCGCCATCGACACCGCGGCCGGGGAGCGTGCGGCGGAGCGACTGGTCATCACCTCGGGCCTCGGCAGCAACGACCTTCTTTCACGAATCGAGGGGTGCGATCTTCAGCTGCCGCTGCGTCCGGATCGGCCCAACGAGACCAAATACCTGATCCCGCCGGCCGGAAAGCGCGCGATGTTCGCGCCGGACCGTCTTCCTGTCTTCGCCTACCTCGATGTGGGCATCTACGGCCACCCCTTCATCGACGGCGAGACGCCAGGGGTCAAGATCGGCTACTACAACCCACCGGACTTGAATGCCCCGCCGACCTCGGTCACCAGCATCCAGGGCTTCATCGATGAGTGCATGCCTGCGCTCAGGGACGCGCGCATGGTCGATGTCCGGAACGCGGACCAGTGCTCGTATGATCTGGTGGCAGATGACGATTTCATCCTGGGGGCCATTCCCGGCCTGCCTGGTGCAGCCGTCGGTGCCGGCTGGCGCGGCACCGGCTACAAGTTTGCGCCACTCATCGGCAAGACCTTGACGGAACTTGTCTTTGAGGGCACGACGGTTGAGGATATCTCCCGCTTTGCCCCTTCCCGTTTCGAGGTCAGCCGTGCCGGCTAGGAGCTCTCGCGGCATCCTCGACCGGCTCAAATCCGGCGTGGTGCTGGGGGCCGAAGGCTACGTTTTCGAACTGGAGCGGCGCGGTTACATCAAGGCCGGGCCCTACGTGCCCGAGGTCGTCCTCGATTTTCCGGACGCCCTGCGCGAGCTGCATCGCGAGTTCCTCCGTGCCGGCGCCGATGTCATGGTGGCGCTTACCTATTACGCGCATCGCGGGAAGCTCAAGGACGTCGGCCGCGAGAACGACCTCGAGGCCATGAACCGGCAGGCGGTCCGGATCGCCAACGAGGTGGCGCGCGAAGGCGATGCCCTGGTCGCCGGCGATATCTGCAACACCTGGGCGTACGACCCGAAGGACAAGGACGCGTCATCCCGGGTCGTCCGCGCGATGTACGAGGAGCAGCTCTCCTGGGCGATAGATGAGGGCATCGATTTCGTCATCGCGGAGACCAATGACTATTTGGGCGAGGCGCTGATCGCGTTGCAGGTGATCAAAGAGCTCGGCCTACCTGCCATGGTGACGCTGGCCAGCACCCGACCGCACCAGACGTGGGATGGTTACGGCTACGTCGATGCCTGCAAGATCCTGGCTGACCACGGGGCCGATATCGTCGGGTTGAACTGTGATCGGGGTCCGTCGACCATGCTGCCGATCATCGAGCAGATTCGCAGCGCGGTCAGCGGCTACGTGGCATCCCAGCCGGTTCCCTACAAGACGCAGGCGTCGATGCCCACGTTCGAGTCATTGAAGACCGCCGACGGGACCAATGTCTTTCCCATCGCGCTCGAGTCCTTCCTGTGCACCCGCTTCGAGATGGCCGAGTATGCCCGCAAGGCGCAGGCGCTGGGCGTCAACTACATCGGGATCTGCTGCGGCGGCGGCCCGCAGTACGTCCGCGCCATGGCCGAGGCGCTGGGACGGACGGTCCCGGCCAGCAAGTACTCACCGGCGATCGAGCTCCACCCCATGATCGGCGCCAAGGTCGAGGAGAAGGAGAAAGAATTCCTCGTCGACTGGAAGGGCTAGGACTGGCCCTGCCTCGGCGGCGTTGACAGGCTCGCGTCGATGATCCTGAACCGGGGCAACCTCTTCTCCTTCCTGGTGACGGCATTCGTCGGCGTGATCTTCCTCCTGCTGCTCTTCGAAACCTGGGCGTTGTTCACCGGCAACAAACCGATCTCCGACTACTTTCGGGAAATGGTGCACGACGTTCCCGGCCTCGCCTTCGCGGTCGCGATCCTGGTTGGCATCGTGGTCGGCCACTTTCTCTGGGGGCCGGCCAGCGGGCGCCTCGCGCCGGCGCCACGCCGGCTGCGCGATGTGATCGGGCGGCGTGCTGCAAATTAACGCTGGGGCAATCCTGTCCCTGATCGCGACCCTCTTCGTGGGCGTGATCTTCCTGATGATGCTCAGCGAGACGATTGCCCTGGGCCTGGGGCGGGATCCGATCACGAACCTGGTGCGATCAGTAGTCCGCGCCTACCCCGGCGTCAGCTACATCGTGGCGGTCGTCATCGGGATGCTGATCGGCCACCTTTTCTGGCCCTGATCCGCTCCCCCTCTGGGGAAGGACAGGGTGGGGGCTCAGGCGCTCTTTCGACGGCGCGATGAAATCGTCCGGGTGCGTGTCGCGGGCGCTTTGCCATTGGCCTGGCTCGACGACTTCTTCCTGGTCGCCTCAACGCTGGCGCGCAGGGCCTCCATCAAGTCGACCACCTTCCCGCCCGGCTCGGTTTGGGGGGCCGGCAGAGGGGCGCCCGCGACCTTGGCGTCGATCAGTTGCTTCATTGCCGCCTGGTACTCGTCGTGATAACGCTGCGGGTCGAAGCTATCGCTCAGATTCTCGATCAACGAGACCGCCATCTGCAGTTCTTTGGGCGAGACCGCGGCCCCATCGACCGTGATGCCGTGTGTTGATCGGATCTCGTTCGCATAGAGCATGGTCTCCATCGTCAACACGTCCTGATATGGCCGTACCAGGCAGAGGTTCTCCTTGTCGCGGATCGCCACCTTGGCCACGGCCGCGCGCCCCGTCTGCTCCAACGCCTCGCGCAGCAGGGCAAAGGCCT